>Ga0233437_1002579_pt1 | contig 26731 bp, 38 predicted proteins | sample SI_122_August201_FD_182714 | JGI IMG/M metagenome (GOLD analysis project Ga0233437, IMG submission 182714) | Seawater microbial communities from Saanich Inlet, British Columbia, Canada - SI_122_August2016_200_MG | ecosystem: Environmental > Aquatic > Marine > Inlet | place: Canada: British... | reverse complement strand
CGGACGGGGAGATGGATCTCCACGCTATACGTTCCGCCAGTGCCATCAAGGCGGCGGCCACCAGGAAGGCCAACCGGGCGAAGAAGGCGGTAGCGGCGTGACGATCGGCGCAATCATAACCGAGATCGACGAGATACTGGAAGCGGTCAACCGCCGGAACGGGGGTGTCCATACCCCCAAGGCGAGGGCGCTCCAGAGGAAGTTCTCTGTCGCCCTGTCCCGCTACTTCAAGAAGCTCCAGCGCTCCTTCCCCTACGAGGATCTGAGGGCCGCCAGTAAGTATGTCAAGGAGACCAAGGGCAGCGACGCCCGCCGGATAGCCAAGAAGGCCGTGGATCCCACTGTGTCGGACATGGACTTCATCATCGGGAACTATACTGACAAGGGGTTCCAGCTCGGGACCACTCAGGCACTCGGCCAGGTCAAACCACGATTCGGTGTCCCTGATGCCACTGTAGCCGATGGGATCAAGAAGAACGGGGCCCGGTGGGTAAGGGATTATACCTCCCAGAGCTCCAGGTGGATCAATGAGGAGACCCGGAAGATACTGGCGAACACGATAGAGACTGGATTCAACCAGGGCGCGTCACCCCAGACGCTGGCCAAGATGGTCCGCGACAGGATGGGACAGATGGCTGATGCCACAAAGGGGCGGGCCATGATGATCGCCCGGACGGAGTTGGCGAGCTCGGTCAGCAACGCATCCCTGAATACCTACCAGGAGATGGGTATCAACGGGAAGGAGTGGCTGACAGCGAGCGCGTCTGACTGCGATATATGTCACGATAACGAGGGGCAGGGAGTGATCCCGGTCGGCGAGGCCTTCGCCAGTGGGGACATGGCACCGCCGGCACACCCGAACTGTGAATGCACACTAAGCCCGGCGAGGCTGCCGAAATGAAGGGAGGGCGATAATGGCCACCAAGATTAAGGAAGTAATGAGTGATCAAGATCGGCGCGAAGTGCTCCAGGCCGCCGTGACAGACTCACTGGCCGTCGGGAATACATCACAGGGGCCGTTCATCAAGGAGGTCTATCCCGATTACCTTGTCTACGAGGTGGGCCGGAAGATGTTCCGCATCGCCTACGTCATCGACCAGAAGGGCAAGGTCGTCTTCGGCGAGGCGGATCGGGTCACCCCCCACACCGTCTACACCACCGTAGAGGCAATCGGTGTTATAATCGATGAGATGACCACCCTGGCCGGGGAGCGAGAGGACGTCACCGAGGCCCGCGCCTCACTGGACGCCCTCCTGGAACTGTCCGACAGCGAGGATCTGACCGAGGAGCATGCGAAGCCTATCATGGAAGCGGCCGCCGTTATCATCGCCAAACTGAAGGAAGCACCGGCCTCCAAGATAGAGGATGGCATGACCTATCCGGCCGCAGCGTTCGCCTATGCCCCGGACACCTCTACACCCCAAGGGTGGATGCTGAGAATGTGGGAGGATCCCACCAAGAAGGTGACCAAGACACAGCTCGGGAAGGCATCCGCAGCCCTCTCCCCTGGTGGATTCAGGGGCCAGAAGGTAGTGATCGCGGCAGAGTCGCTACCGGGTGTGAAGAGAACGATCCGGGCGGCCTACGCGAAACTCGGCGTGGATCCGAATGATGTACCCAGATGGGTCAAGGAGGCTGGCGAAATGCGCGAGCAAATCATGGAATCCTGTGAGATTGACATCAGCGAGGCTACCGATGCAGACATAGCGAAGGGCGTCCTTCCTGTCCGGATCATTCAGCCCGGGTTCAATTCATCCAAGCAGCGGTATTACTCGGAGGCGTCTGTCACCGATGCCGCCACTATATTTGACGGCGCCAAGATGTACGCCGACCACCCGGCCGAGGGAGACCGGCCCGAGAGGTCAGTCAGGGACTGGGTAGCCACGCTGCACAATACCCGCGTCAGTGAGAGCGGGAACGCAGTGGGCGTCGCCCACATCCACGCCGGCTGGCTGAAGGAGATGGTCGGCAACCTGTACCAGGCGGGCGACCTGAAGCACCTGGGGACATCAATCAATGCGGTCGGGAGGGCCGTGAAGCAGACCATAGAGGGGACTAAGACCCAGTATGTCGAGGGTCTGATCAAGACGAGAATGCAATCCGTCGACTTCGTGACTGAGGCTGGAGCCGGGGGGCAAGCTGGTTTGACAGAGAGCGTGGGCGATTCGTTCGTGAACGCTGAACTGATGGACGTGGCGACGCTCCGGGAAGCAAGGCCTGATTTGATCGAGGCGATTGAAGCAGATATCAAGTCTGAAATTCAGGCAAAGGAGAAAGCTGCCATGGAATTGGAAGCGAGAGTCACAGAGCTGGAAGGCCAGCTTGAAACCGTCACCACCGAGCGTGATGCGCTCCAGGAAGCGGCCCGCGTGGCCGAGGCCGAGAAGGTAAAGACCGCGGCGCAGACCGCGATCGCTGAAGCCGTCAACGCCTCCGACCTGCCGGATGCCGCGAAGACCCGGCTCATTGAGAGCCAGAAGGAGGCCACCAGTGCGGAGGGGATCGCCGAGATCATCACCGCGGAGGCCACCTACATCGCCACCCTGACCGACAAGGGCAAGGTCACCAACCTCGGTCCCAAGGAAGAGGACACCACAACCCTGGAAGAGGCGAGAGCCGCCACCGATAAGGCTATGGGCCTGACCAAGGAATAAACTAAGGAGGCATAATCATGCCTGGAGTAACAGCAGGAGTCTATACCGGTTCGCTTGATGCCGGTACTGAAGTATCAAGCACCTACGAGGGCCGTCACCTGACGGTCTACGAGGCCGAACTGATCCACCCGTACCATGCCGATGGTTTCGTCGACAAGGGCGAACCCGTTGTCCTGTGTGATTCGGGGGTACCCACCACCTACGGGCTGGCCGTTGGTGTGGCGTTTAACAGCGCCGCCGCAGCGACCGACCTGATCGCCCTTGACACCGAGGGGATCTGGAACCTGACCGTCTACGCCGAGGACGATGATGGCGACCGCGCCATCGAGATCGGTGACCGGCTCTACATCCGCTGCGGCGCGCTTGCGGGCGCGGCTGATGCGGACGGTACCGGCGACGCGGAGATCAGTAAGATTTCCAACACCGTCGTCCAGATCCCGTTCGGCTACGCGCTGGGTAGCGTTGTGGCCGGTGGATCCGGTGTCATCGCTGTCAAGGTTCACTTTGGCGACGAACTGATGGCCAACATCGCCAACAAGGGGCTGGATCACGTCAAGGGCACGACCACCGACCCCATCGCCTGGGGTACCACCGGTAACCACCTGGAGTCCACTGTCTTCACCGTCGGCATCCTGACCGACTACATCAATGGCATGAGGCAGCAGATGCTCACCACGGGGGATATCACCGCGGGCGGCGTGTACAATTACTACACCCGCCAGGATATCCAGCACGGTATCCAGAACATGATCGGCGTCCACGCGCTGGAATACTTCCACCCGGCCACCGCGGCCGACGAGACGATCAACCAGATCCTGGGTATCAGTGGTCAGTGCTACCTTCTGAACCCCGGCAAGACCATCACCCTGACCGATCAGATCGCCTGCATCAGGGCGACGATGGACCAGGACGCCACGAGCGCCATCACACCCTCGGAAGCCGGAGTCAATGGTAAGTTCATCGGCGTGTCGGTCTACATGAATGGCCTGCTCCACGACAACGAAGGCGACTCCATCGGTATCCAGGTCGACCAGGGCGGCGGCGGCACTTCGTATCCGGACTACGGTCTGCGTATCAGGTGCGAGTCGGCCAACGCGCTGGCGGGGATCCGGCTGGAACAGCTCGCCGTCAATGGCGGCTACGGCATCGACATCGAGGACAGCGGCGGATTCTACTACACTTCCCTGATCCGCTACGACGGTGTGAACGCGAACGGCTACTTCCTTCAACTGACCGCCGCCGCTGGCGTTGAGGACTCCGCGATCCCGTTCGATACCGCGACGTGCGGCGAGACTGCCGACATGCGCCTGCGCGTCAGGTGCGTTGGCGACGCGACTGTTCGCTACATCTACCTGTATCCGATCTAGAAAATCAGCCCTGCCGGGGAGGCTTGATATTCCCCGGCGTAAGAAAGGAGGAGTGCTTTGAAACTTACCAACGCCGAGATTATGAACTCAAAGGAGCCACTGCAAGAACTGGTCAAACTCAAACTCCCGATCAAGACCAGCCTCGCTCTGATGAAGCTAGTCCAGAAGTTCAACGAACATCTGGTGCCAGCCGAGGAGATCAAGGACAGGCTGGTCGGGGAGTACGGAACAGACCAGGGGAACGGCAAGATGGGCATCGGGCCGGGGGATGAGAACTGGCCGAAGTTCATGGCCGATTACGCGGAGCTCGTGGCCCAAGAGGTAGAGGTTGACGTTGAGATCGTCGCCCTGCCTGCAACCGTTGAGATATCGCCAGCCGATTTAATGGCGATTGAGAAACTCGTAACCGTAGAGGCTGGTCCGTAAGGGCCGGACTCCTCCTTCGCCCCGGTCGGGCATCATCCCCCGGCCGGGGTCCGAACGGATCAGGAGCTGACTGGACGCAACGCTGAAGGAAGGCCAAAGAGACGTGAAGAAGGCGCTAGTAACAAAATAGACAAGGAGTTCATCATGGAAACGATGAAAGAGCTTCTGGAGGGATGGGAAGGCTACCTACCTGTCAAGGGAACCTCCAGCGTAGAGCATGAGCAGCGCCTGACCGAAACGGTAAACCTGCTCACCGGCGGCGGGATGCCGTCACACCAGAGGGCCTACCTGATCCGGGAGGCGATGACGACATCCGACTTCCCGTACCTGTTCGGTGAGATACTGAACCGCGGCATGATTGCCGCCTTCAAGAACGCCCCTGCCGTCATGGACCCGATCTTCAAGCAGGGCAGGTTTAACGACTTCCGAACAGTCCACCGCTACCAGATCACAGGCGGCAACGAACGTCTGCGCGAAGTGGCCGAGAAGGGCGAGTACCTTGCATCCGACAGGGACGAGGTTCGCTGGACGTACACCCCGAAAAAGTACGGCAAACAGTTTGACATTAGCTGGGAAGCCATCATCAACGACGACCTCGGTGGGCTGAAGGACACCCCAATGAGGATGGCCCAGGCCGCGGTGGCCGCCAAGTCCTACTTCCAGACGGCGCTGTACTGGGACGCTAGCGGCCCGCTCGATGCCTACTTCGCCGGGAACGGTGGTGCCGCGGCAGTTGCGACCACTCCCCTGACGATTGCGAACCTGGAGACCGGTGTTGAGGCCATGGCCGCATATACAGACCCGGCGGGCAATCCCCTCACGAATCGGCCCAAGTTCCTGGTCATCGGCCCGGCTCTTGAGTTCACGGCGCGCCAGATCCTCACCAGCGCGAATAAGATGTACCTGATGACTGGTGACACCGATGTGGCCGCGACCGCGTACCCGACCACCAACGTGATCGCGCAGTACGGTCTGCAACTCATCATCAACCCGTGGCTTCCGATCATCTGCACAGACCACGGTGCCACGACCTGGGCGCTTTTCAGTGACCCGAACGATATCCCTGCCGGGGAGTTCGGAACGCTGACTGGCCGAGAGGAGCCTGAAATCTTTATGAAGGCATCCGATCAGGCCCGTGTCGGTGGTGGCTTGGCTTCGCCGATGGACGGCGACTTCGCCACGGACAACATCTTCTACAAGGTGCGGTACGTCTTCGGCGGCTGCACACTGAGCGGAAGGGCAGGCTGGGCGTCAGACGGCGCTTAAGCACAAGCGAATAGACCGGGACGGCTACTGACATGGCAAAACGTGGCCGCAACGGGTGGGGATTGAGGTGTCAGCCGACTCACCCAGAATAACCGCCGTGAAGCCTGGACTGGGCGGCCAGAGGCGGGTGGAGACAGATGCCTTCGGGGTACTGGATTCCACCGTATCCAGGACAAGTCCCGGTAACTGAATAAAATGGGCGCCGGGGGGGCTACGGCTCCTCCGGCAAAGCCCACAACAAGGAGGGTCAGATGGGACCCAATATCGAATTTGGATGGAACCCGGTCAATGTAACCGCAGAGGCCATCGTTCGGACAGGCGCCTGCATCATGCACTCGGTCGTCCTGAACGGCGTGACTACGGTCGGTGACGTTCTGATCTACGACGGCACAGACGCAGGTGGGACGCTGATCGCCACGCTGAACGTCAGGAGCGCCGTATCGGTATCGTTCCAGGGGCTCACGTTCCTCTACGACTGCAAGATGGAGACAGGTATCTTCGTTACATTCACGGCCTTCGCCGGTAACCTGACCGTCATGTGGGGCTAGTCATGGCTGATCGAACACCGTTTAACAAGGCCTATTGCCGGGCTATCAAGTGTGAACATCGTCACGGGAACAAGTGTGCCGTTGACCACTGCGAAGCCCCGGGCGGTCAGAAGTGGGCCGTCTACTGGACGGAGAACGGGAAACTGCCGGGAGAGGAGAGTTAAATGCCTGACCCGAGAATATGGCCGATAGCCAGTTCGGTAATCAGTCAGGAGTTGGTTGGTGCTGTGAGCACACTGGTCATGGCGGCCAACACCAAACGGGCTGACGCGGACTTCATTGTCGACGACGACTGAGTGGTCTACCTCGCAAGGGGGGAGGCGGCAGTTGTCGCGTCGGGGATAAGGCTGAATCCTAATGGTGGTTCATACCATATCGGGACGAACAACCTCTGGGAGGGCGAGGTGTACGCCATCACTAACAGCCAGGTGAAATGTAATTTGACAATGATTGAGGGGAGCAGGCCAAGATAATGGGCGGCGAAGGGATACACAATCCATCAGATATATCAGAGCTTGATACTTATTTAGACGCGATATTCGCGTATTGCATATACATCTATGGCGAGGTGGCGGGCCTTGACGGCGACGCCATGCGCGGGACGGACAACGCCGCGCTGGCAGCGACTGCCCTCTCAACGGCTGTGTGGACGGCGGCCCGCGCCGGGTATTTAGACGAACTGGCGGCGGCTAACATCCCCGCCGATATAGACACACTCTTATCCAGACTGACGGCGTTGAGGGCTGGCTATCTCGACGAACTCGGCCCCACGAATATACCCGCTGACATCGATACTATCATCACGAATCAGGTACACATCCCTCAATTCACCGGTGATATATGGTACGTGGACGGGGATGTGGCTTCCAGTGGGGACGGCACTACTCCAATACAGGCCTTCAAGACAATCACCGAGGCGTTTGCTGCGTGGTCTGCCGGTGACAGGACGGTGGTAAAGGCCGGTGTATATAACGAAGACGGGCTGGTTATGTCCCTCGATGGGACTGAACTGTGGTTCGAGATTGGGGGCTCGATAATCAACACCACCCCCGGAACGTGTCTTCAGGTGACGGGTGATTACTGCCTGCTCAGTGGGATAGTCACATCACAGGCCGGACAGGTAGGTTTCGACCTTGACGGCGACGGTGCTTTTCTACAGGATTGCGTATCCGCCGTGAACGCCGTCGGGTTCGACCTTGACGGTTCAAGATGCACTCTAACAAGGTGCAGGGATCAGGCCGCCACGGTGACGGGCTACGATATCGCTGGCGCGTCTAACACCCTTTTCATGTGCAACTCTTTGGCCTCCGGCGGGACGAGCCGGGGCTTCTACCTGTCGCACGATGACGCCCACCTGAACATGCTCTATCAATGCCTGTCCAACGGCAATACCGTCTCTAGTTTCGAGACGGTGACAGGGGCCGACGCTAACGTCTTTGTCTACTGCAACGTCGGGAACGCTGACGGCTCCCCGATTGATGCCGGCACAGGCAACCTCATGGACATCAAAGTGGGAGACCTTATCGTCAGGCACGAACACTGCTCACCACGCCCTGACGGCGAGGGGACTGCGGGCACTCCGGTCTACACTCACAGCGAGATCAACGACGAGACCGGGGCTGATTCCACAAGGGACTACTGGGGCGACGTGTCCCTCCTGATGGCTCCGGCAGCGGTAACGGTGGACTGGTTATATCTCGGCGTGAACATATCGGCCAAAACAACCGCCGACGATCAGAGGTTCGAGGCATACCGCGTGGTACATAGGTACTCCGCTACACGGAATGGCGGGAACGCTTGGAACGCAGGGGCTACCGTCCTGACCGTCCAGGATGCCACTGAGGCCGCACAGTTTACGGTTGGCGATACGGTTTGGGTTCGGTCACCGGGGTATCATCCATCGGGGGAACTGGTCAAGGTGACGGACGTGACCGCCGCCGTCATTACCATCGCCCGGAATACGGAGAACTCAGGGCGGACAGGTCTCCACTGGAACTACACGACGAACGACCCCGGTAACGAGGTCATGTATCTGGCGGCCAGTACAGAGAAGCAGTTCGAGCCATCACAATTCGACTATGCCGCCGGTAGTTCTAAGGATTTCATGTGTCTACACTGGACTGAACCCCGCAGGATGTCGGCCAACGACGGGCTGGTCGTAAGAATGATAAACGGCTCAGACGACCTAGACACAGAGGCCAGTCTTGTCACGATCTGGAGGGAATGGTAATGACAGTCACTTATGATATCACCAACGCTATCGGCCAGGTACGGCTGAACATCTCGGACATCGATACCACGACCACCACGGGGGCGCGGTCGGACTGGACGATTCTGTTCACCGACGAGGAGATCCAGATCTTCCTGGACAGGGCCAGCTCGGACGTTATGCTGGCGTCAGTCTACGCGCTCCTGGCGATCGCATCTTCCAGGGCGCTCCTCGCCAAGATGGTCAAGATCGGGGACTACAGTCAGGACCTGAAGACGGTCGCCGACTCCTTGAGGGCTCAAGCAAAGGCACTGGTAGATCTCAATAACATGACGCCGGCTGGTGACGCCGCGGAGCAGGCCGTGACCGATTTCGCCGCTCGTGATATAATTTACAATAGCTACTTAAGGAGTGAGTAATGGGACTCTTCCCTTCAGGTGGGTTCAGTATGGTTGGTGACAAGACGCTGAAACGTCATCTCATTGAGACGTTCACGCCTCAGTCACTGACGACTACCAGCGACAGCCAGGGCGGCTTCACGAAGTCATGGACTGCCGGCAGTACGTTCGAGGGGCGGCTCTCCATGCTGGGTATAGATGAGAGGCTGGCCGAGGACAAGATGACGGTGATCGCCACGCACCGGCTCTTCGCGCTTACGGACGTTACGGTGACGGAAGAGGATCAGATCACGCTCGGGTCCCGGACGTTTAAGATCACCGGCGTGCAGAAGCCCTCCAACACGGACACACTGACCGGGGCGCATCTTGAGATTACGCTGCTGGAGGTGGACGGTGACAGCTAATTATAAGTGGTACGGCGACAAAGCCTTGGGCAGTATCCTTCAACAGTCATACGACGGGATGGTTGATATAGCAATGTCGATTACCAAGGAGGCTAAGCGGAACGCCAACCAGCCCAAGGGGTCTGACCAGCACCCGCAGGTTAAGACGGGAACCATGCGCAGGTCTATCACGTTCGACGTGAAGCGAAAAGGGAAGGACATAGAGGCCAAGGTCGGGATAATGAGCGGCAAGAAGAAAGGGGCCAAGGCTCTGGAGTACGCCGCGGATATAGAGTTCGGGGCTCAGCACCACCCGCCCTATCCGTTCCTATTCCCGGCGGTGGAGTCTCATAGGGCCCGGATAAAGGACTTCTTCAAATGAGCGACATGCTGAACCAAGTGGCGAAGGGGCTCTGGAACAAGCTGAAGGCTGATGGGACCCTAATGACCGCTCTCGGCGGGAACGCCGGCAACGGATACAAGTGCTATCATGTCGTCGCCCCCCAGGACGCCTCGCCCCCATATATCACGTTCGGGCAGATAACCAACTTCCCGATCGGGACGTTCGCCAGCCCGACGGCTATCGAGAACGAGACCTGGTGGCTGAACATCTTCAGCAACACAGGGTCAAAGGACGTGGGCGACATCCTGGACGCGCTGACTGACGTACTGGACAACTCCACCTTGACGGTCACCGGCTACACCAACCTGACCACGGTGAGGGAGTTCGTGGGGAATATCATAGTGGACCAAGACACGGAGACATTCCAGATCCCGCTGCGGTATCGCATCTGGGTCGACAAAAACTAGGGAGGTGCCGAAATGGCGCACAGAGCAGGGCGAGTCGGGCAGGTGGATAGTCCGGCAGCTGTCACAGGTATCCGCAACTGGACACTGGATTACACGGTAGACACGGTCGATACAACTGACTTTGCAGACGCCGGTACCGCAACCTACACCCCGACGATCTCGCGCTGGTCCGGTACATTCGCAGGCTTGAAGGACGGAGTGCCACAGACGCTCGGGACGAGCTCCACGGCGATCACGATCAAGCTCTACGAGACCCAGGAGGCCAGCGAGTTCTGGACGGGATCCTGCTTCATCACGGGCGTTAGCTCCAGCGTTGCCTTTGATGGCGCGGTGGAATACAGCTACACGTTCCAGGGCACCGGGGCTCTGACCGTAGCGGCGGCATAAGGGAGGCGAGACATGGCACATTACGCAGGGCGTACTGGTAACGTCGCTGTCGGGGATCTCGTACTCTCGAACTGCGACGACACATGGGACGAGCAGGTAGACGCTGACGTTACCCAGTCTACGGAATCAACGGACTCCACCCTGTATAAGCAGGGAGAGGGCTCCCAGAAGTCGGTCTGCGCGGCCGGGCTCGCGGACGGTGACATCATCGCCTCCGATGTGGTATCCGCCGATTGTACCGGCTACTCCAGGATTCAGTTCTGGGCGTACTCCTCAGTGAACATCACGGGCGTTGGTGATCTCCAACTCCTGATTGACGAGCATGCAATGTGCGCGTCACCCCTGGCGGTCAACATCCCGGTACTGGTTGCCAGCACCTGGAAGCATTGTTCGGTCGTTGCGGCCATCACTGGCCTGTCGGCGGTGATCAGCCTCGGCTCGAAGCTGACGGCCAACGATCCCGGCGCCTTCACGCTCTACCTGGATGATATCCGGGCGGCGCGGGTGATTGCGGGGATCAGGAACTGGACGCTGGACTACACAGTGGACACCGTGGAGACTACTGACTTCGCGGACGCGGGGACAGCATCGTATCTGCCCACGATCTCCAGGTGGGGTGGGACATTTGCCGGGCTCAAGGACGGCGTACCTCTGACCATCGGGTCACAGTATTCCATCCAACTCCTGGAGACCGTCACCTACACCGAGGCATGGACGGGGATGGTTGTCATCACCGGTGTCAGCCCGTCAGTGGCCTTTGACGGGTCAGTGGACTACTCCTACACCTACCAGGGCACGAATGCCCTGACGGTGCCTACAGCGTAACATGGAAGGAATGGTCGCGGCTCTGTTCTTCGGTGGCGAGCAGATCGGGCTGCTCTTATACTGGGACCTCAAGGTCACGGACGCCTCGGGCGAGAAGTGGCGGGTGAAGTTTCGGTACCACTGGATAGAGCGGTACGAGCCGGAGGCAGAGGCGCGACTATACCTTGATGTCGGTGATCGGTATTACAGCCACACGATAACCGTCCCTTACATGGACCCTACGGAGGGAATGGTTAAGGACGAACTGATCATCACGGGGGAGGGTGGATGGATCGCACACCAGGGATAGTCTACCTGATGCGGAAAACCAACGAGACCCGCGAGACACTCGGGGAGATGGGGAATGCCCAGTTCAATGCTCTAATCAAGGAGGTCGCCAAGCAAGAGGCTGAAGAGGCATATTTGATGGCCCACCACTTCGCGTCATTGATGGCGGTGGTCGCTAACACCATCCCCCGGAGAAAGGGATCCAAGTCATTCAGCGCGAGTGACTTCCTGAAAGAGAGGGAATCACAGTGTGACGAACCAAGGAAGCAAACGCCGATAGAGCTGGCCAAGAGCAAGGGGCTCAGAGTGCCAGGAGAGGGAGGATCAGATGACAGGTAAGAAGACGAACATACTGGGGACGCCAACCGGGGGAACTGTGACGCTGGCAGACGGGAAAGCCTACAAGCTGTCGGCACTGGATCTGAACACCCTGGCGCTAATGGAGGACACGTTTGATTGCGGCCTGACCAGCCTCCTCTCAAAGTTCGAGGAGAGGATGGCCGGGAACATGCGGAAGATGCTGTGGGTATTACTCCAGAAGCACCAGCCCCAGATGACCATCGAACAGGTTGGGGAGCTGGTGACCACGGACATCATGGACTCCGTGATGGATGAACTCAAGGCCGTATTAGGAGCCTGACATGTTTGGACAGAAGATAGCCGAACTCGTTGCCGAGATCAAGACCGATACCAAGGGCCTACAGACCGGCCTCAAGCAGGCCGACACCAAGATGCAGGGCTTCGGCAACTCCGTGATGAAGCACAACAAGGCGATCGGTGCTTCCATGACGGCTATGGGTGCGGCTATCCTGGGCATGGGCGCCATGATAGTGAAGTCCTATGCCGACATGGGCGATCAGGTCCAGAAGATGGCAGACCGGACAGGGTTCGCCACCGAGACGCTATCTGAACTTAGGCATGCCGCAGAGCTCTCCGGAACGTCCCTGGACTCCGTTGAGAAGGGCATCAAGAAGATGCAGAAGACCCTTGTCGACGCTGATACTGGGCTGGAGACTTATGTCAGATCGTTCGACCGTCTGGGTCTGAGCGTTGAGGACCTGATGGCGCTGTCCCCGGAGCAGCAGTTCGACACGATCACCAAGGCACTGGCAGACATGGAGGATCCAACCCTCCGCGCCGCCACCGCCCAGGAGGTCTTCGGACGTGCCGGCACCCAGCTCCTCCCGATGCTGGCGCAGGGCGCCGAGGGCATAGAGGCCATGAAACAGGAAGCCCGCGACATGGGCATCGTGTTTGACAGGGATGCAGCGGATGCCGCGGCTGCCCTGAAGGACTCCATGACCAGGCTGAAGGGGTCACTGGCCGGGGTGGGGAACACCATAGCCGAGTCGCTGGTCCCCAAGCTCACAGTCATGGTGGAGAAGGTGGCCGCCATAGCCACCAAGATCACCGACTGGACTGAGGCACACCCGAAACTGTCCAAGACATTGCTGATCGTGGCCGGCGCCCTCGGTGCTGTGATGGCCGTTCTGGGGCCACTACTGATGATTCTGCCGGCGCTTATCTCAGGGATCAGTGCGTTCGGTGTCGCCCTGAATACTGCGATCTGGCCGATCACCCTGATAGTCGCTGCCATAGCGGGACTCATAGCGGCCGGGATTGCCCTCTACAAGAACTGGGACTCGGTGGTCAACTTCTGCCAGAGGGCATGGATCAGTATTAAAAACTTCTTCCTGGAGGGCGTGGACTTCGTGCTCAAGGTGCTGGAGAAGTTCACCACGTTCCTCCCCGGATTCAATGCCAAGATCACCGAGGCGCGTGAGAATCTCAGGGATATGATCGACGGAAACAAGGTGGAGAAGGACGCGCTGAAGGCCGAGCAAGCCATCCGGAAGCTCACCAAGGCAACTGAGGGCTACAACGAGGTGGCTGTGACATACGCCGAGGATGTTGCCCCGGTAGTGGTGAAGGGGCTCACAGGGTCCGCAGATGCCGCTACCATATTCGGTGACGCCCTACTCGCAATCCAGAAGAAGATGGACGCCGTATCTGCCAAGGCTCCGGAGGAGACCGCGCCGAAGGCCAGTACAGGTGGCGGTGGCGGTGGTGGTGGGGATCTGACCGGCGATTATGGCTTTATTGAGTGGCTCTTCGAGGAGATCTGGGGCGGCGTTGGAGACTTTGAGGTATTCAAGAAGGGGATCGAGTCCGGGAAGATCGGGATCCCCTCCGCGCTGATGGACGAGTGGGCGCACATCCTGGACGAACTCGCAGGGCTAGGAGAGCTTGGCGCCGGCGGCATCGTGACCAGCCCCATGGCGGCGATCATCGGGGAGAAGGGTCCCGAGGCCGTGATCCCACTGGACAGGGCTGGCGCGATGGGTGGTGTGACAGTCAACTTCACAGATCTCGTCGTCCTGGATAACGAGGAGTCGATTAACCGGCTCGCCCGGAAGATATATGAACTCTCAGAGAGAGAGCAGCGGTTCCAGTTCGGGGGGGCTTTGACCTAATGGCCGATGCAACTTACAAGATAGAAGTGGATTGGGACGGCGACCTGTCGTGGGACAACGCGAACACGGACATCACATCTCGCGTGATGGAGTTGTCGTATGGGCGCGGCAAGAACGAGGAGTTGGGGAAGGCGGCTGTCGGACGCGCCACCATTAAGGTGAGCAACACCGACGGGCTATTCTCGCCCACGCTTGGGGCTGGTGCGCTGTATGGTGACTTGGAACCATACCGGCGGGTCAAGATTACAGAGACGAGCATCGAGGGGTACGGGGTCGAGTTCGACGGGGCTTCTGGTGACATCAAGGTTACGGACGCCGCAAGTATTCAGAACATCTGGGACGGTGGGGGTACTGTCTCCACATGGGTCTACGTTGACAGTGACGGCGAGGCCAACGTCGGGCGCATCTTCGACAAAACGGCATGGTATCTGAACGTCAACAGCGAGGCGGCCAGTAAAGTCAAGGTTACGCTCTGGGTAGACTTCGACGGGGTGGCGAACGGTCAGTGGACTACCACCGCCACGGAGATTACGCTGGCATCGTGGACGAAGATTGATGTCATGTACGACTCGGACGCTACGGCGAATAATCCCACCATCGCCATCAACGACGTGGACAAGACGGTGGGGGCGGGACTGACCGAGGACACCACGCCCGTAGGCACCCGCGTGACAGACGTTGGGAGTGACCTCTATATCGGCAATAACAGCGCCGACTCCAACACCTTCGACGGGAAGTTTGATTCTGCGGAATGGTACAACCGGACAGCGGGTGGAGCCGAACGCGCAACGAACTACAACTCCGGCACCGGCCTCTCCGAGCCGAGCGACAAGACCGGCCTGGTGCTGTGGTTCCCGCTTAACGAGGACGTGCTGACGACCGTCTACGACTGGTCGCCCTATAAGAACAACGGGACGATCACCGGCGGGACTTGGACGGACGGGAAGGTTCCCCTAGATAAGCGCCTCTTCACCGGGTACATTGAGCACATCACGCCCAACCCGCACCCGACCGCACAGTCAGCCCAGATATTCTGTGTGGACGGGCTGGACTTCCTGGCTCGGGCCGAGACACAGACGGCTATATATAACGACGAAACCACGGGCTATCTGGCGAACCGGGTGCTGGTGCCGACTGAGTGGGACGGGGTTCCGCTTGACGGGCTGGTGGGCTGGTGGTCGTTTGACCCGTGGAGTATTGACGGGACTACGGTTTACGACCTGTCGGAGCGGGGGAACGACGGGGTGATGACGGGCTATGTGGAGGGTGGGGTAGAGCAAGGATATTGCCAGTCACGGTCTATGCAATTCGACGAAAGCACATCACAGGTTATTGTTCCTGCGTCGGCTTCTTTAGATATAACCAAAGCGGTCAGTGTCGTGTCACGGGTTATGTGGACAGGTACTCAGAACTTCCCACGAATCGCCCGTAAGGGCGGTGAGGAATATGCCCTTTGGAAAGAAGGTACACGGTATCGGTTCCAAATAGAACAAGGCGGGGGTGTTGGTGCTAACGCCCAGACCGCCTTGGCTACTGTCGTGTCAGATAAATGGCAGAATGTAGCGGGTACATTTGACGGGACAGACATCAAGGTGTATCTTGAAGCTGACCTCAAGGCAACCACAAACTCCCCTGGTGATATAGATAGCGCACCAGCTACCGAGTTCCAACTTGGCAATAGCCCTGTCTGGGGCGGGTTTATAGAGTTCGTGGCTCTCTATAATAGGGCGCTAACACCGACCGAAATCACCCTGTTCAAGAATCTGAAATGCCGCCGCGAAATAGATACCGGACAGGACTCCCCGCCATTCGGGTATTTCGACAGCATGCAGGCCCGGAACGCCCTCGGCCAACTAGAGGACTCCGAACTCTCGTTCGTCAAGGTGGACGGGTTGGGACGGTTGTGCTACGAGGACAGGCACCACCGATACACCCCAGAGCACCAGACCTCAAGGTGGACAATCAACGACACCATGAACGAGATAGTCTACGACTACGGCGTGAAGATTCTCTTCAACGAGGTCGAGGCGGGCGTGACTCCGTGGACTTCCAACGCCATCGCAACCCTCTGGGAGATGTCCGGAGAGACTCCGGGGATACCCGCCGGGGGATCAATCACGATCTGGGGGCCGTTCAATGTGAGCGACCAGACCGTCTGGGGGAACGCCGTCACGGAGCCGGTGGCGACCACCGACTACACCGCCAACGCGGAGGCCGGGGGCGCGGGCGCGGACATGACCGGCGACCTCTCCTTCGTCAACACTGTATTCTCACAGACCATCAAGATGGTCATCACCAACGGCGGGGCGGTCAAGGCATATCTAACTGCCCTGAAGGTGCGCGGTACCTACTACTCCCAGGACTCCACAATCGTCCGGAAGTCCACTGACGAGGACAGCATCCGGGCGTATCAGAAAAGGACGCTGACGCTGGGCGGGAAGTTTATGTCGGACTCCGACCAGGCCCAGAACGCCTGCGACTACGGGATAGCCAAGTACAAAGACCCGCAGGCTCTCCCCCAAATAGTCATCAAGGGGAACAAGGCGGCGGCTACATTGAAGCAGGTTATCGTCAGGGAGATATCCGACCGGGTGACGGTGGTGAACACAGACCTCGGGCTGAACTCCGACTTCTTCATCAACGCCATGCAGCACACGATCAGTCAGCGGGGTCTCCTTCATACGGTTCGCTATACCCTCGCCGACGCTACCAACGACGATTTCTGGATCCTAGATTACTCAGTGCTCGATACGAGTACGAAGTTGGGGTACTAAATGGTAATGAAACTCTTAAACGTCCCCGGGAAGGCGCCGGCAGTCGAAACCGCCGAGACCTATCTCGCCCGGATTCCGCACGGATCTACGAAGCGGCGCCTCCGGGATCGGAAGGGGGAGGTCGGACGGCCGACCTCGGATCTAACGGTTAAGGCCTACGTTAACCACGGCCGGTGGGTTATTGACTGCCCGGATCCGAAGTGTACCGGCGCGGAGTTCCTCTTCGAGGATCAGAAGCACCGATGCTCCCAGTGTGATAACCGGGCGGTCGGTGGGGAGCTCTACGACGTGGATCTCCCGAAGAACCGGAAGGCGATCGAGAAGGCGCTGGAGGTCAGGCCGGTAGGGAACCGGAACTGGACGAATGAGAGCGTGGCACAACTACGGCGAGAGAACAAAGAGGCGGGGGTGTAATCATGGCATGGACAGCACCGCGAACCTGGGTCACGGGCGAGGTGGTCACAGCAGCCCAACTCAACGAGCAAGTCAGAGACAACACCCGCTACCTGAAGGGGTTGGACGGGGCGGTTACGATTGGGGACGCGCTTGCCATCACGGGTGCGCTAACAGGTGTTACTTCACTGACGATGGCGGGGGCGCTGGCCGGGGCGACCACGGGTTCGTTTTCCGGTCTTTTAACGACTGCGGCGATTACTGCTTCCGGCTTAATAACTGCCAACGGCGGGATCACGTTGGGTGGGACGCTGGACGCAAACCAGCAAAATATCACAAGCGTTAAGGAATTGATGGGCCACACCGCTCATGAGCTCAAGATAAGGGGGAAGCGCCAAGTTGCGGCTGGCGACCTCCTGCTATCCACGACGGGGGTTACTCCCGGCTTTGCCGATACTACCAGGGTACAGATTACAGGCGGGGCTGTTACCGCCGTCGCTGCGTGGTCTAACATCACGCACACCGGAATCGTGCTGAGTGGTGCGCTGGATGCTAATAGCCAAAACTTCACAAGCGTCGGGACTATTGGATGCGGTGGCATTACTACTACAGCCCAACTTTATATGACCGAACAGGCCGCGTCGGGTGGTTCGGTTGCTACTCGCGGCGAGTTCTGGGTCAGGAACGACGCGCCCTGTGTCCCGATGTTCACCGACGACGCGGGGGCGGACTGGAATCTAGTAAGTAGTACGAGGAGGTTCTTTTCAGTCCCTACATATACTAGCGGTGCTATCGTTCCGCTATCCCCAGGTGCCGTCGCACAACTTACAGTCGCGGCACAAAAAGCGGACGGGGCTTTTGTAATGCCTTGGGATTACAATACATTGGTTAGCGCCGAGTTGGTAGTTATGACTGGCGTCACTGGTACTTTCGACTGGACGCTCAATACGCAATTCGCCACTAATGGCGAGGCTTATAATACCCATACAGATTCGGCCACGGAGGACACAAGGGTGGCAACGGATACCCAAATGGATTATATAGACGTTAGCGCTGCCTTCACTGGCGTCGCCGCACTTGATTGGGTGGGGTGGTCCTTCGTACTTGACGCACTAGATACTACGACCTCGGTGAACGTCGTCGGGTTAAAATTCCGCTACACATAATGGAGGGACCAAATGGCTGGATCAATCGATAAAAGTTCCCCGGAGTATATGTTCGGGCAGATCATCACCCGGCTGGACCAGGGCGATAAGACGATGATTGCCCACACGAAGTCGCTTAACGAGATGGCGCTGGCCGTCGCCGACCTACCATGCAACCACCACGCGGAACAGAATCGCCTCCTGAAGGAGTGGCAAGACGAGCACGATGAGAAGCTCGCCGACGCCGGGAAGGCGGGGTTGAAACTCCGCCACGGGCTGATCATTGCCCTCGTCACTGGGGGGATGGCCGCCGGGATCACACTGGGAGCGCAGGCTCTGATGTGATAAAACGATAGCATTCCCCTTTAATGACCCGCCGAGCCTCTGCTTGATAGTCACGCGCAACCCGGCGGGTCTTTTTGTGGACGCGGAATAGGGCGGATATATCAGTAAGGCCGCCTGTTGGCCACCTGGTCGCCCCACAGCCCCGTCGACGCGGCCGCCATAGAGGCCGATGGAATCCGATTCGCGGACTATCTATCGCTTAACTCTAGTTAATCGCCCAGATTTGGATGGCTTTGAAAACCGCCCACGACACGGCGCGATAGTGGTTTCCCGTCCCTTTACCACCACTTGGGACTATCGGCCTGTGGTGGCCGTCTGGTGGGGCGAGGTGGGCGCTGTGGCGGGTGCCTTTGGTTGGTTTACCAGCTCCCGGGGCAGATCACCGCCCTGAAAATACTTTCCCAAAACACTTGACAAATGTTAAGCGCATGCCCTATAATGCTGGTAGATCAAACGGAGGCGGAAACGAGATGACGATCAGGGAATGGCTCCACCGAACAGCAGCAGCCCACACCAGCAACGAGACCGATGCCACCCAGATGCAGGAACTTCTCCGCCAGGTTGGATTCCCCAAGGCGGTCTGCACCTGCGGCGTCGTCTACCTGGAGGGGAAGGGAACCCCGGAAGCTCCTCCCACAGACATCCACACCATGGCGCGCATCATCACCAAGCTCCCCGCCATGGCCTATGCAGGGACGGTGGCATAATGGACTACGAACACGATTATGCCTTCTTCCAAAACAACAGCGATGCCAGTGGACACCTACCAAGCTACATGGCCAGCCCGAACATTGACTTCGCCTGCATGGGATTTAGGCAGACCGCTGACCCCGATGATGGGGTGATGCGGTTCCACCAGCCCTACGCCAAGTACGCCGACACCTTGGTGGCGGAAATGCCCACCGATCTGATGTCCATGATTGACCGTACCATGCTGGACTATGAAGGAGAGATATAATGACACCGTATGAGGAACTCAAGATGCTGGTCGCCGCAGGCCGCTACACTTACCGGGAGTTACTCTTCGCGCTCCGGGGAATTGGCGAACGGTGGGAGATGGACGCCACCGACCACGAACTATTCAGCGTTAACTGAGGAGGATTGTATGAAACTGACAAAGCACATCAACCCGGACGGGAGTGAATTACAAGTTTGGCGGGGAGCCGGGGTCAGACTGGGAGCCGGGGTCAGCCTGGGAGACTGGGTCAGACTGGGAGACTGGGTCAGCCTGGGAGACGGGGTCAGCCTGGGAGACGATGTCAGCCTGGGAGCCGGGGTCAGCCTGGGAGCCGGGGTCAGCCTGGGAGCCGGGGTCAGACTGGGAGACTGGGTCAGCCTGGGAGCCGGGGTCAGCCTGGGAGACGGGGTCAATGTACCCGATGGTCTTAACGGTTTGACATTCCAGATGACCTTCTACCCGATGACTGTATCGGGTGACGTTATCACATCAGGCTGTCACACCAAAACCCCAGAAGAATGGTTGAAATACATGACCCGTGACAACTGCCGCCGCGAAGGGTTGAAAGACCATTACAGACCATTCTACATTGACTTCGTGAAGACTGTTATAAGACTCATGGAAGAACAGAAAGGCGGCAAATAATGAGTAAGGAAACCTATCTCTGTGAACACGCCGGTGATTGCCCGGACAAGGATTGCACCCACATCACCCCACATTCGCCAGTTGAGGTCTGCGACGAGCACCACCTCTTCAAGTGCCACGACAGATCCAGCTTCTGTAGTATTAAGGGATACGGGATGTGCGTCCCGGTCAAGGAGGATTAAGTGAAACTACACCCACTCGCCCAAGCCCTCGTAGAAGAACAGACGGAGAAGGAGATGTCGGGGCCGCTGATGGCTCGCATGCTGGGGGTTTCTGGGGCGGCCTGGTCTCTGGTCAGCCGGGGGATCCGGCAACCGGGACCCAAGATCGTGGCGGGGACGCTGCTGGCGTTCCCCAAGATCAACGTGGCTCGGCTGCTGAAGGAAGCGGCCAAGGAGGTCTAGCGATGGTAAACGAATGCGCTGAAGCCTGCAAGAGGAACTTCGAGATGACGGGGGTGCTACTCAGCTACCGTGTCTGCCCGGAGTGTAACGGATGCGTGATGGCGTCGATCTACAAGGACACGAAAGGGGCACACCCGTCCACCGTGTTCATAGACCACCAGACCAAGGTTTGATACATCCAGGAGGAGTCAGGATGACGTTGACCCACATGAGCCTCTTCACCGGGATCGGGGGGATAGACCTCGCCGCTGAATGGGCGGGATTCGAAACGATAGGACAGGTGGAGATTGATGCGTATGCGATCAAAGTCCTCGAAAAACACTGGCCAGATGTTGCCCTGTTTGGAGATGTCAGGGGAGTCACAGGAGAAACCATCAACGAACTTGTGGCTCACGCCAACCGTAGAGGATCACAAGAGCGACGGCCCCAAGACCGTTCAAGCGGGGATAGATGCGGCACAGGAAGGGAGGCGCCCGAGGACTTCGGCACAGAGACTCCGGAATCAAGTTTTGTGGCCGACGCCGAAGGGCAGCCCATCGGGTCCAGACTTTGCGAGGGTGAACAGGGAGGAGAGCGGCGGGGACGATCTGGCGACGGCGATGGCCAAAGACTCACAGTTCTCTCCGGCGGCTTCCCCTGCCAACCTTTCAGCACTGCGGGTAAACGTCAAGGCACTCTTGACAGCCGTAACCTCTGGCCTGAGTTCAGGAGACTCATTGGCGAAGCGAGACCCAGATGGGTCGTGGCTGAAAATGTACCAGGACTATTCACAATTGATGCTGGACGGGTCTTTGGAGAAGTGGTCAATGACCTGGCCGAAATGGGGTACTCTGTCGGCTGGTGTAGTTACGGCGCTGTCGATGTCGGAGCCTTACACCGAAGAAACCGAGTCTTTATTGTGGGGTACGCCGCGAGTAGGGATGGAACGCTCCCCAGCTTGTTGGTACGACAGGGGGAAGGGAAATCTGGAGGAACAGGTCGGGGCAGCAGAACTCTGGCCAACGCCCAGAGCAGGCAAGACAACGGACGAGTGCGAGGAGACCTGGACAATAAGGCGGGACAAAGGGGACGTGTCAACTCCACCGCTGACGCTGGCGGTCAAGATGTTCCCAACAATCAGGGCATCGGACGGGGCGCATGGGGGGGCGAATCAGAGGGGAAGCCGCGGGGACGAGACACTGAGTTCAACAGTTGGTGGCTCGTTGAACCCGACGTGGGTAGAGTGGCTAATGGGGTTCCCAAGCGGGTGGACAGACTTAAGTGCCTAGGGAATGCCGTAGTCCCACAGCAGATCTACGAGGTGTTCCGGGGGATCGCCGAGCATGAGTTGACATATCTCGATAGAAGCCCTATTATCTGACAGGAACAACGAAGGAGGCAGATGATGGCCAAGCGCAGTATTCAGATGGAACGGCAGCGTGAGGGTTGCCGCGCCCACAACAAGGCCGTGGAGGTCAAGGCCACGAAAGTCAGGGAAAAGCGGTTCGGTGCCATTCGGAAGGCACTGGCCATGTATCTATAAAGGAGGAGTTATGCCGATCAAAGGAGTATCAGAACGCCAACGCCTGCCCCGTCTGGGCAAGATCCACCTCGGGCTCCAAGTGCCCGTCATGAAGGATGGGAAGCCCGTCATCCGGAACGGTGAGCCCGTCACCCGGCCCAAGGCCACAGACTACTTCGTCTTCACCGAGGACCGGCGCGAGGAACTGGAGGCCATCTTCGGGGAGAACCCCAAGTCGCTGGACATCATCATCCCCGTGGCCGACCCGGACGTCTGGGCTAGCCAGTTCTACAGGTGCTACTCCAGGACACGCGGCCTCGTCTGCCGGGGTGACGGTGAGACATGCGACCGCCTGGTCGACGTGGACACCGGTGATATCGCCGGGAGGGACACGAAGGACTCGGTCTGGCAGAAGGGTCAGCCCTGCGCCGGCCGCGAGTGCCCCGATTACAAGGACAAGAAGCGCCAGTGCAGGGAGACCATGAACCTCCAGTTCATGTTACCCGACGCGCCCGGTCTGGGCATCTGGCAGATCGACACCGGCTCCATCAACTCCATCATCAACATCAATAGCTGCGCGGCCATGATCAAGTCGGTCGCGGGGCGGGTTCACATGATTCCGCTCCAGCTCACCCTGGAACCGATCGATGTCGTCAACCCCGATGACCATAAAAAGAAGAAGGTACACGTCCTGAACCTCCGGTGCGAGACGAAGCTCCGGCAGGTACTGGAACTGGCTGCCCGCCCCGCCAACGAGGCACTGATGCCGCCGGTGGCCGACGGGGACGCGCCGGATGATCTCCTCGCGCTCCCGGCCGGGGACGACGAGATCCCAGATGCGGCGATCGCCCGCCAGGAACCGGAGACCAAGACTGAGTTCGTGATCCCGGACAACATCCCGGCGAAGGATGCCGCGGGTCTATGTACCACCACCGACATATCAGCCCTGATAAAGTTCGCCAAGACCTGCGGGGTTGACCCACTGGTCATCATGAAGATGGCGCAGGCCAAAGGATTCACCGGCGCTGACTGGGCGGCCATGTCCAAGAAGCAGATCCGGTGGGCCGCGGAGAAGATCGTAGAGGAGGCCACGAATGGCAATAAAGGATCAGGGACTGAACCAAAGCAATCTCAATCCGGAGGCATCGACGTTGACGGCGGAGGACCAGAAGCCGAGCCCGACGGAGTCGACCCCGTCACAGCAGCAGCCGACAGAATCGTTGCCGGTGACGAACCTGACGACGATGGATGGGACGCTCTCGCCGCTGAAGCAGACGCCGGACGAGAAGGATAACCCCTTCGTCCAGGAGGCTACGGAAGAAGATGTCGCCGCTATGGTCTGGGAGCCACTCCCCGTCACTACACTGTTGTTCAGCATCGCCCCACTCCAAGACCTAGAAGTCCAGCGCATGAAGGAAGAGGTGGGGACCCTGATCCACTACCTTGACACGGCGGAGGTCACTGATGACGCCAGCGCCAAGCATGCCTCGGACAACCTCTCCATGGTGGCCAAGCTGAAGAAGGCGCTGGAGGGGAAGCGCACCGAGTACGTCGGCCCCCTCCGGGACGCCAAGGACGCCATAGACCAGGACTTCAAGGACATCGTGAATCCCCTTCTGGAATCCGACAAACGCCTCCGCCAGAAGGTCGCCACCTACACCGCCGAGAAGATGCGGGTGGCTGATGAGGCGCGGAGGGCGGCCGCCCTGGCCGAAGCCCAGCGCCTCGCCGAGATCAAGGTGGACGAGGACACCGGTGAGGTCACCGAGCCCGAGACGCCACAGGCACCACTACCGGACAAGGCCAGCCACCTGACGCGGGGGCAAGTGGGATCCACAGGACTGAGGATGAAGCCGATGTTCGAAGTCCTCAACCCCGACATGGTTCCCCGTGAGTACTGCTGCCCCGATGAGAAGGCTATCCGGGCGGCCGTCAAGAACGGCATCGTCAACATCGCCGGCGTCCGGATCTGGGAAGAACCTGACGTGACGGTCAGATAGGAGGGGATGATGGCACAAGGACGCATGCTCAAGCGGAAGATCGTCCAGAGCCGGGAACTGGCATCGTGTTCCGTCCTGGCTCGCCTCCTCTTCATCTACGGGATGGTCCATGCCGACATTGACGGCAGGTACTATGGGGAGTCCATCATCTGGCGCTCCCAGCTTTTACCGTGGGACGACATCACCGCGGAGGATATCAGCGCCGCCATGGACGAACTGGCGGCCGCCAAGGATTCCGACAACGTCCCACTGGTACACTTCTATCACTTCCGCGGTACCCGGTACTGCTACTTCCCAGGATTCGCGGACAACCAAACGCTGCGGCCTGACCGTGAAAGTCCCTCCGACCTACCACCGCCGGAGGACTCCGGGAGTGCTCCCGCAGATGTCCCGCCGGAGGACTCCGGGAGTACTCCGGGCACAAAGGAAGTTAAGGTTAAGGTAATAGAAGAGAAGTTAATAGAAGGAAAGGTAACGCCGACTGATAAACAGATATTGACTATATGGCTCAGTGTACCGGGCTTCAAGGCCAAGATCACCATGCCCAAAGCACAGGAGCTACTGGCCAAACTGCGGGAGGAGTTCCCGTATCTCAATCTGGAAGAGGTCAGCCGGCAGTGGGTAGCCTACAAGATCGGGAAACCCCTGATGGCCAACAGCAACCCGTCCAGCCAGATATACAACTGGATGGCCAACGCGAAGAAGTTCAAGGAGGAAGCCGATGAGTCAGGAAGAACACAAAACCGAACCACGGACGTCAACCAACAGGTGGACAAACCTGGCGGGAGCGTTTTCAGTGACGTCGGACGGATCCACTCAGGTGGAGCGGATCTGCCATAAGTGCGCCGATAAGTTCATGACACCTGAACGGGTGGTCGTGATCTCCGGGGTGGAACACGACATGACGGATCAGTGGTGCCAGAAGTGCCACATCGAAATGAACTCCACTGATGAGCACCGGCGGAAGGCCTCGCTGGACATGGCTCGTGCCGGCGTCCGGCGGAAGTGGCGGGAAGAATGGTCTGGGATCCCGGCGAAGTACCAGCTCACGGTATTCGAGACTTTCGTCCGAGACCGCCAGCCCCAGGCCTATGACCTGATCAAGGAATACGCCGAGAACTATGACGGGTACGCGAAGGGGATGCCGAGTATATTCCTCTACAGCGAGGCCCCTCTCTACGGGGTGGGGAAGACCCACCTGATGGCAGCGATGGGCCACCGGATACTGGACAGGTGGGTGGGAGACCCTGAACATTCAACCATCCCGATCCGGTTCATCGCCGAGAGGGAGTTGTTCAGGAACATCCGGGCGTCCTACAACCAGAACCCGGACGGTGGCCGTCCGGTGGTCACCGAGGAGATGATCTACCGGCGCCTCACCACGGCACCCCTCCTCCTCCTGGACGACCTCGGGAAGGAGAAGGTGACGAACATGGACTTCGTCCAGCGCGTCTACTGGAACCTGATTGACGCCCGATACCAGGCGGATCTCCCGATCGTGATCAGCGCGAACTACAATCTGGACGGGGTGTCCCGGCTACTGGGTCAGGCCACCGCGGAACGGATCATGGAGATGACGCGGGGGAACATCATCGAGATGAAGGGTAAGTCCTTCCGCTTCGGGGAGGGTAAGTGATGAACACCGAGGAACTGGAACGGGATCTGGATAAAATCTACCCGGCGTTCTCCGCAGCCATGAAGGAAGCCTGGCCGATGCGGACATACAATGAAGCCCAGCAGATTGACCTCCGATTGTTCTTCCGCTGGGTGAACGGCGTCCACCTGAAGGGAGGGGAGTGATGGCGACGATCAACTGCACCAACGAAGAGTGCTGCCACAACAAGAACGGCGAGGATTGCCTTGTGGATGAACTCGACCTTTCGGCGTGTGGCGAGGGCGCATTGATGTGTGACTCCTACGCACCGTGGCCAACCAAAGCGGAGTACAACGCGCCATGAAGATCTCACCACTGGACAAGCTCTTCTCCGAGTACATCCGGCGCCGGGCAATCAGCCGGGGCCATGGATGTGAACGCTGTGGTCACTGGAAGGTATCCTACAAGGATCTCCAGTGCGCCCACATGTTCGGACGCGCCAAGAAGTCCACCCGGTGGGATCCGGACAATGCTGCCGGCTTGTGCGGAGGCTGCCACATGTATCTGGACTCCCAGGCCGAGGAGAAGGTTCAGTTCTTCAAGAAGCTCCTGGGGGTGGTGGCCTACCAGCACCTGATGATCCGGGCGCGGACCCCCCAGAAGCCGGACGAGAACGCGATCACGCTATACCTGAAGGAAGCGATCAAGGAGTTGGGTGATGAATGAAGAACAGATCAGTGAGGTGAAGAATGACTAAGGAAGAACAGATTAGGGAGATACTGATATTGGAATCAGAACAAGTTGATGACAGGGTTATCGCTGGATTTACAGAACTTGGACTCAGTAAAGTTATCCCAAGACTCGCCGCCCTGTTCCCCAAGACAGATGATGCAGGGCTGGCACTACTGACTTATTCAGAGTGTTACAAACTCTGGACTGACGCTGATGATTACGACTT
>Ga0233437_1002578_pt1 | contig 26731 bp, 28 predicted proteins | sample SI_122_August201_FD_182714 | JGI IMG/M metagenome (GOLD analysis project Ga0233437, IMG submission 182714) | Seawater microbial communities from Saanich Inlet, British Columbia, Canada - SI_122_August2016_200_MG | ecosystem: Environmental > Aquatic > Marine > Inlet | place: Canada: British... | reverse complement strand
TGAAGAAGCGCGGCAGATCGTTATCGATTCGAAAGACGCTGGCTACGATGGCATGAAGGTCTACAATTCCTTGGATCAGGAATGCTACAACGCTATTCTCACCACTGCGAAAAAACTAGATATGCCTGTAGTTGGCCATATCCCAAATGCGCTATCCGTAGAACATATCTTAGGGGCAGGGCAAAACCTGATAGCACATTCTGAAGAAGTTATGAAGCATACACAAGGAGATTTCTCTTCTGAAAAAATCGAATATTTTGCTGAAATTATCGCCAAAAGCAAAACCTGGGCCACTCCAACATTGACTACTAGCCGAAAAATTCTAGCACTATTTGATGATTTAGACGCCCAGCTTTCTCGTCCAGAAATGCGATTCCTGCACCCGATGGCAAGGGGAGTTTGGTCTTATCTTATCGAGAATATTTACTTGAAAATCCCCCCTGAACATCGGCAGTTTATAAGACAGGGATTTAACGGATTCCAACGTCCATTCACTAAAGCTTTATATGAAAAAGGTATCAAATTGATGACAGGGACCGACGTACTTATCCCTGTCAATTTACCTGGTTTTTCACTTCATGATGAGCTTCAAGAATTTGTCGATGTTGGATTGACGCCCTACGAAGCCTTGAGAACATCCACCACACATCCGGTGGATTATTTGGGAGAACTGGATGATACAGGCACACTTGAGATCGGGAAACGAGCTGAACTAGTACTGTTGGAAGCAAACCCCTTGGATGATATCGCCAACGCTAAAAAAATCATGGGTGTGCTGTGTATAGAGCAATGGTTGGATCGAGAAGAGATTCAAGGTAGGATGGATAATCTCCACTGTTGATATGCATTCACCATATTTTTTAGGCCTTGTGAAACGCACGCGTTTTAGGCTTGCTTGCCTTCGATAAATATCATCTCTCCCCAACTTCTTCTACCTATACCATCATCCCCTTCGGTCTATACTGCAACGCCTCCGCCAAATGCGTAGACTGGATATTCTCCTCCCCCACCAAATCTGCAATAGTCCGCGCCAGCTTCAAAATACGATGATACGCCCGCGCCGAGAGTTGAAGCTGGGTCATTGCAGCTTTGACAAGTTGCTGCCCCGCATCATCTAATTCGCAAAACTGACGTACTTCTGCCACACGCATATCAGCATTGGTCATCCCCCCGTTGTTGCGATCAGAGAATCTTTCTCTTTGGATTTGGCGTGCTTTTTCTACTCGTGTGAGAATATCTTCTGAGCTTTCCCCCCTACGTTTATCAGACAACTTCTCAAAATCCACGCGCGGGACTTCGATGTGGATGTCAATACGATCGAGCATGGGGCCTGAAATCCGCTTTTGGTAGCGGGTCACGGTGGAATGAGAACAAGTGCAAGCTCTTTCGGGATCGCCAGAATATCCGCAAGGCTAGGGATGAACACAATAGACACTTTTTTTCTTGCTCAACCAAGGGTAAGAAAATTATTGTGAAGGCCTATCTGTGAACAAACACCGAGAAATGATTAACTTCCAGCACCATTCTAAAAGTTTTCGCGTAATTGACTGAACGAAAATATCACTGTATATATGCCTTTTAGTAGCCCCTAGCGGACCTGTTCCGAACCACTTTCTTCCCTGTTTTTAGGGGAAAATATGGTACAAAAGGATTACTTTTGTGGAAATGTAACTGAAACAGCTAAAATCGGGGAGTGCCAAAACCCGAAAAGGTAAAGTAGAATAATTTCATGAAGTGTCCAAAATGTCAAACAACAGTGAAACAACACCGATTTGGTTTCAATCCATCAGGGAGTCAGCGATATTGCTGTGGTGCTTGCAATCGCATTTACACACCAAATCCAAAGCGCAATGGCTATCCAGCAGAGACCCGCATGCTTGCTCTTCGAATGTACGTCGAAGGTAATAGCCAACGTGCGATTGCTCGCATCCTCAAGATAAGTCAACAAAGTGTGGCTAATTGGATCAATGCTTATGTTGACAAGCTCCAACCTGCAGAGCAACCCAAAAAGATGAACGTCGCTGAGTTGGATGAGTTGTACACCTTTGTTGGCGACAAAAAGACAGGTTCTATATCCTAACTATCGTTGATCGAGAAACGCGTTGCATTCTCAGCTGGGATCTTGTTGTGAAGCGCACCCAAGAAAATATGCAAGCTTGTTTGGATCGGGCACTCGGAGCCAGGCGATATTACAGCGATGCTTTTCCGATTTATGAGAGGCTCTACTACGGGGCTCCTTTTGAGTTGTTGAAGAACAAGAGCGAAACTTACTCGGTGGAAGCTGTCAACGCAGATATGCGCCACTACATGAAACGCTTAGCGCGTAAATCCAGATGCTTTTCTAGACACATCCAAGCTTTGAAAAAGAATATGCAATTATTTGTGCATTGCTACAACAAGAGACAGATCATGAATAGAAGATTCCCAAAGTATTCTCACCATCTTATTGACTTTTTACCTACTGTGGTTTAGGCACTCCCCCCGTTTCCTTTGCATAGCACTCCAATAGTGTTTTATGTTTGTGGCGTTTATCTTTGGTACCTGTTTACTTTTGTTTCAAATTCGGCATGATTCTGATAGCCAACAGAGTAGAAAATACGCCGATTACTATCACCGTGACGAACAAAAAATGATGCGAAAAAATATCTACCAACACCCCACCAAGCAGTGGAGCTAAAATCATTACTGGAGCGACAAAGGTGTTCAAAATACCAATAAAGCGGCTGGTTTCAGCGGCTGGGGCAATTTCAAACACCATATTCGCATCCGCAATAGCAATGGCAGCATACACACTACCAATACAAAATGCAATCACATAAAACCCGATTTCTTCAAGAGGGAGGATGGCGAGAATCCCCATTGCAATCACCATGATGGATGCTATGATGTAAATAATTCGGTAGCCAAATTGATCTCCAACCCATCCCCACACAAATCCAATGAAACTTCGAGACATTAGAATGATCATTGTAAACGTTGCCAAGATACCAACTTCGAGAGAGAGAAAATCAATCGCGTATAAAGCGTAAAACGAATTACCAATGACACCTAATCCCAAGAATGCACGCGAAATCATGAAGTTTCTGAAATTCGGAGTGCGTTGGATGAGGCCAGGAATAGCTTTCACGAAGTCAGGTAATGGTTCAGGCTGTTGTTTTTCCGGAAAAGGTATTTCCCGAAATAAAGCGATGAAGATGGGGGAGAATATTGAAGAAAATAAGCCTATCCAGAATAGGGCACGAATGTTCTCTGGAAAACTGTAGGTTTCTAACAGGTACCGTGCGACAAGTGAAGCCCCAAACCCAATCAACCCGCCTATACCATTCAAAATACCAAAGAAAATACCTCTATTGCGAATGATATTTTTGCTAATAAAATCCGCATACCCTGGCGAGATCATACCATTGGTAACAGAATACAACAAAAAGGCAACAAAGAATAGTCCCAGTGTTAAATTTTCACTGAGAATCCCATAGTATTGGGCAGTGATGGCAATTGCAAAAATCCCAACACGCTCTGCTAAGGCAATCTTGAAAATTACCCATTTTCTTTCTTGTTTTCCATTAACAATGTAAGCACCAATGAGTTGAGGGAGAAAATAGCCGAAATAATAAATTGCGGGGACTAGCCCGATGATCCAGTTGAAATTTGTGAGTTTGTCGACGAAGTAGGGAACGATAGTGTCTTGTGAAAGTGTGGCAACCGAAAAGGAGTATATGGAGGCATCAAGCACCAGCATCACAAAATTCCACCAGTAATTTTTCCCTACTTTCTCAATATATTCTGGATATTTTGCTTGTAGTTCTTTGATATCTGTTCCGATCATAATATTCGTTCCCAAATCCTTATCAAATTTCTTTGGTTTACGTAGCTAATAATCTTTTTCTGTTAGCAAGACGTGAAGCTAACAATTTTGTATATCTTGTTGAATAAGAGTTTTTAGCCCTTCAATTGCCACCTGAATAGGGCGGCTAATATCAAAGCGAGACTTAAAATCAGCAAATTCTTCTGGGGTTTCTGGGGGTTTTTCAGATATAGATGCCATCAACATCACGCCTCCCGCACGTTTCCTGTGAATGGAAGACAATACAAATATTGTTGAGGCTTCCATTTCTGAACAAATTGTTCCCCCAGCAGTCCAGGCTTTCCAGCGTTGGTTCAATCGACTATCTACCGGCATACGGTCTGGCTCTATTTCTCCAAAAAACGAATCTTTCGACTGAGTTGGTCCGACATGATAAGGAATTCCCAGCTTTTTAGCACCTTCTCGCATTGCCAATACAACATCCAAGTCTGCAATCGCAGGAAATTCAATTGGCATATAGTGCAACGTGGTCCCCTCATCCCGAATGGCAGAATTAACCACAGCAACATCCCCAGTTCTGATCTCGGGCTGGATACCGCCAGAAGTACCGATACGAATAAATGTATCTGCTCCAATTGCGATCAATTCTTCGACGGCGATTGCTGTCGAAGGGCAGCCAATCCCAGTGGATACTACGGACACTTTTTCACCAAGCAATGTACCAGTGTATGTGTTATATTCTCGATTTTGGATGATATGTTTTGGGTCATCAAAGTAGGCGGCAATTTTTTCGCAACGGCCCGGATCCCCAGGCAATAGCACATACCGCCCAACATCACCTACTTTCATCTGGATATGGTGCTGAAGCTCAGTTTCTCTTGTCATTTATTCTCTCCTTCTCATTGTTGTGATCTAGTTGAATCAATAGCTTAATCGCCTCTATCGCAGTCTTGATTACCGGGGCAGTATCCGTTGAGACGCCCAGTTCTGGTTTATCTTGATTGATGGCAATAAGAGTAATACTGCCAACCCGTAAGCGGTAGATGGCGCCCAAGGTAAGCAAGATGGCCGATTCCATCTCCGCACAAATTGCGCCCCCTTGCACCCAGGCCTTCCACCGTTCCTTTAAGAAGTTGACAACTGGCATGCGCTCTGGTGCCATCTGACCAAAGTACGAATCTTTTGAATGGGAAATCCCTAAATGGGTATTGTAGCCAAGTTTTTCTGCGGCTTCTCTCAACGCAATAACCACATCACTATTAGCAACAGCTGGAAACTCAATTGGTAAGTAGTGTTTGCTGATGCCTTCATCTCGAATACTACCGGTGATAATTGCCAAGTCCCCAGGAATTTGGTGGGGCTGCATCCCTCCCGAAGTACCTACACGAATAAAGGTATCTGCCCCTACAGCCCGAAGTTCTTCGATTGCAATTGCCGCAGATGGATTGCCTATCCCAGTGGAAGATACGGATACTGGTTCATTTAATATGCTGCCTGTATAAGTGACATATTCCCGGTTTTCAGCAACTTTTTCTGGGTTATTAAAATGGGATGCAATGACTTTGCATCTGCCAGGATCACCAGGCAAGATGACGAACCTGCCAATGTCACCTGGTTCAATAGCTAAGTGATGTGATTTCACCATAAAAATAAGTTACATATCTTGATTTTCTTGAATTGCGCAACGGGAAAATCCATGGCTAGATCAATGCAAATTGGACGCAATTCAAGATACTTAAAAGTAAAGGTTATTGCCGGTCAGCCACTAGTATCGTAGCATGGTAATGCAAAACTCCGGGCTTCACTTCACCGTCCAGGTTGCTGGCGATTTCTGATATCAGTGCCCCAACGAAATGGATATTCTTCGGAAAAATGTCGGCTGCCTGAGCTCGAAAGAAAGCAGTGGCATTGAGTTGTTGTCCATCTAAATAAAAATGGATTTCGCGCAAACATTTCGCATCATCATCACTGGAGTGAGCAGGCGAGCTATTATTGGGTATGGTAATTACTGCTCGTTTCGAATGCGGAAACAAGGTTAAGCATGCTACGATATTTGAGATTTTTGCATCCATGCCGTCCCGATAATCTCCCTGCGACCCGCCGCGGTAGGCGGAAAAATATTTTTTTTTATCTTCAGATGAAATATCTTGCCCCAAGTTCCAGGCCGAGTAAATCTCAAGGGCCTCTTTGGGAAATAAATCTGTTTCGACTTCCCAGTTATCCATGCGAACATTCTGATGGAAGTTTCGAATCATGCCGTGCTCGGTGGTCAAGCGCTTCATTAATTGATAAGTTTCTTGACAGCTTATTGTATCCAAGGCTAAATACCCCTACTCAACTGAATGCTCAAGGTATAGATTCTACGAACTTCGCTGTCGATCCTGTTTGATCAGGATTTTGACGCTTTCAACAGCAGTTTCAATCAAGTTGCTTAAATCAGATACGTGTTCTTCTGGGTTATCACCTTCTTGATTCCACCCAATCAACATAATGCCACTGGCTCGTTTTCGGTAGATACTGCTCAAGATAAAGATTGCGGCCGCTTCCATCTCTGAGCAGATTGCACCACCTTGCACCCAAGCTTTCCAGCGGTTGAGCAACCGGCTATCTACAGGCATTCGTTCGGGTTGATGTTGCCCAAAAAAAGAATCTTTCGAGTGAGAAATTCCAAGATGGTGTGGATATCCTAGTTTTTTTGCGGCATCTCTAAGTGCCAATACCACGTCTATATCTGCAACCGCAGGAAATTCCGGTGGCATGTAGTGCAACGTAGTGCCTTCGTCTCGGATAGCCCCAGTTACAATACCTAAGTCGCCGGCTTTGAAGTGAGGCTGCATGCCTCCTGAAGTTCCTACTCGAATGAAGGTATCTGCCCCTATCATAATTAACTCTTCTACGGCTATTGCGGTGGAAGGACAGCCAATTCCCGTAGATGTAACAGACACTTTCTCCCCCAGCAAGGTACCGGTATAAGTTTTATACTCGCGATTATAGGCGACTAATTTGGGGTCATCAAAATAGCTTGCAATCATTTCGCATCGGCCAGGATCTCCAGGGAGAAAAACATAACGTCCAACATCCCCCTTTTTCATTTGAATGTGGTACATAACTTCTTGTTCTTCCATTTTATTATCCTTATATCAAGTTTAGAATTTGAAGGTAGACAAAAGGATTGTAGCCATACTCGCTTACGTCTACTCGCAATAATAATTAGGCTTTTAAAGCAGCACGGATAGCAAAGAGTGCGAAAACAAAAAATCCGATTGTCGCACCAAGTACTAAGGTGATCGCAAAAGCGGGGGAGAATACAATAGATTGACTCCAGTCTAGGCTTTTATCCACGATCACCCAATAAGTTACGGCACCAGTGACAATAAAACCCAGGAGTAAGGCAAAATAGTCGGAAAATGCCATTCGAACCTGACGAAAACTCGTTTTTTGGCCACTAGAGCCAAAAGCGCGCGATTCTAAAGAGATAGAAAGCTGTTGTACGCGTTCGATCGCGCCCACAAATACTGGTACCATACTAGGTAGGATAGCACCAAACCCCGATCCTTTCATGGCTCTCGATTTTTGTGCATTAAGTACAGTTCCAAACTCATTTTGCAAAATCGGAATTAGTTGGAGGGTCATCACAAAGACGAAATTTAGGACATAGGGCATCCCGATTTTCTTCAGCGAGGTGAAGATGTCGGAAGGGTGAGATGTCATAATAGTAACCATTGCCCAAGTAGTCATTGCCATAATGCGGAGCAGCAAAGAGATGCCGCTGTATATGCCTTCTTGGTAGATTGTGAAGGGCCCAAATCCTACAATTTCCGTCCATGGTCGGGGGAAAGCAGGGGCAATGCTCTGCAGTGTGATCAGTGTAAGGCTGATGGGGAACAAAATCATGGCTACTTTCACATATGCTTTTGTGATCCGTGAATAAAACACAAGTAGCAATCCAACAAAAAAGGCACCCCCAAGAACAGCAATATTTCTGGTAGAGAAAGATATAACCAAGATACCAATGGTCCAAAGTAATTTGGGAAGCGGATTCATCCTGTGGATGGTCGAGTTTCCTGGCACCATAGAGATTGGGATAACAACACCCTGCATGATTTACACTCCTACTTTTATCAAGAATTTTAATTTGTAGCCAGTTTGACCATTTCGTTCACGCTCAAAACCACATCACCCAAGTTTTGTTTGTCTTTACGGATGCGCAAAGAAAAACTTGTGATCTGGGGAGGTGTGAGATGGGTGCTGGCCATAATCTCATCGTTGGAAAAAACCTGGCGTGGAGTACCATCCATTATCAATTCGGAGTCTCGCATCACAAGCATTCTCTCAACTACTTCCGCAAGCAAGATCATGTCATGTGCCACGCATAAAACGGTAGCACCTTCATCCCGAAGTTTTCCGATCAGGCGGTAAACCTTACGAGTGGTGACATTGTCTTGCCCAGTGGTTGGTTCATCCAGAATAAAGATATCTGGTTTCATCGTATAGATGGAAGCCATCCCGACCAGCTTGCGGAGGGGGAACCCTATCCGATAGGGGTGAAGATCACGGAGATCTTGCAACCCAAAGAATTCAATTGCCTGCTCAACTCGTTCTGCAACTTCATCCTCTGGTACCCCCAAGTTCGTGGGACCAAATTCCAGTTCGGCCTGAACCGTGCGTGCAAATAGCTGGTGGTTAGGGTTTTGATACACATACCCGACCTTCGCAGCTAATTCTTGCACTTTCAGGGGGGCGGTATCTTCCCCGTCAATGAAAACTTTTCCACGTGTGGGCTTTAATAATCCCACAAATTGTTTTACTAGAGTAGTTTTTCCTGAACCATTTTGTCCGATTACACCGACCAATTCACCTCTATTGATATCGAGAGAAATATCTCGCAAGGCAGTGACATTGCCTGTCGGGTATATGTGCCAAAGGTTTTCAACTTTAATTATAGGTTCCATGTTTATAAAGTGTCCTTGAATCTCTCAACTGCGCTTTCCAAAGTGACAGGATAGGGTTTTTTTATTGAACCTGGGTTTAACTGGTTTAATTGATGTGCATACTCAGTAACTTGCGGCATCCTCAGACCTAGTTTTTTAATCAGGTCAATATTGCTGAAGACTTCTTCAGGGGTGCCGTTTAGCAATATTTCGCCCTCGTGCATCACAACCAGAATATCGGCATAGGCTGCCATTACTTCAACTTCATGCTCTGCCATAATAACAGTCATATTCTTTTCGCGATTTAATTGCTCTGCAACAGCAAAAATCTCTTCTTTGCCGATTGGGTCAACGTTTGACGTCGGCTCATCCATCACCAAAATTTTTGGACGCATTGCCAGGGCAGCGGCAATCGAAAGGCGTTGTTGCTGGCCACCAGAAAGACCAAAAGGCGACCGTTCTTCTAGGCCTTCTAATCCAACAATCTCCAACACTTCTGGGATAGTTTCCGTCATCTCGAGGTAAGAAAACCCCAAGTTCTCCATGCCAAGAGCGATTTCTTCAGCTACAGACATTTGGCTAAGTTGAAATTCGGGGTTATCAAAAACCACCCCAACATTTTTTGCCATTTCACGAACAGGGGTATCGTAGGTGTCATTTCCATATACGATGACTTCTCCTTCAAATTCTCCCATAATGCTGTTTGGAATAACACCATTGATGCAGAGCTGTAATGTAGTTTTTCCGGCACCGTTTAGACCAAGAAGAGCAACATAATCCCCTTCGTGTATTTTCAAATTGATGTTTTTAAGGGCCGGCTTATCATTTTTGCTTCCATACCAAAATGAGACCTCCTTGAATTCTATAACTGGTTTCTTGTCTGACATATTTACTCCATCCAGAGAAAATATGAAATGGATGGCAAAAACAATAAAAAATATGTTTTGTTAATTGCCATCCATCTCAAATGGTATTCTGTACAGCACGTTTTGGTTCGAATAAAACAGATGATTTACTATCTAGTTTTATTCCTCGTCATCAAATTTTACAAAGGCAACTGCCAACCCAGCAAGCATGACCAGCAAGGCAAGCACATAGGTAGCGCCAAGCAAAATTCCGAAAGGTTCACTTGCTACAAAATCTAAATCAGCAATTTTCTGTGCTGCGCTTGGCATGAAGGCTAACAAAAACCCTATTCCTATAATCCCGAAACCAAGACCTTCTTTTGGTCCTACAGTCTTGTTATTCATAAATCTCTACTCCTTATTTACTTGATATTTCCATCGTCGATTAAGTTATTGCAAAGCTAAAAAGATCAAAACGATCGCGGCACCAACTACAACACCAATTACCGGGATAATGATCTTATTCAAGCCTTCAGCTTTCGGCAACTTTGTGTTTTCTGTCAGATTGACAGGAAGAGCTTCAATGATTGCCAAGCCCACATAGCTGCCGATGATTTTGTCGGCCAGGGAAACTAGGATGTTTGAAGAAAACACAGACACGATCAGATTTTGACCCATTGCCAAAAAGGCAGCGGTCATCACATCGCTAAAGTGGCCGGTAGCTCCACCAAAGATAAATACGTAGATGGGAACAGCGAAAAGGCTACAAACTACTCCGACCAACACGCTAACTAGGAAAAAGTTCCAGTTTTTGCTCATCCACCCCATTTGATGAGCATAGCCCCAAACCAAGGCTCCAGCCACGTTCACTACCGCAAACGGAAGACCAATGGGACCACTAATAAAAGAACCCACGATGTTGGTAATTGCGCCAACCAAGGCACCCCACCATGGGCCTAAGACAACAGCAGTTACCATAGTACCGATCATATCAAGGAAGATCGGGAGCTTCAAAATGCCATTAATATAACCACCAACAATATTTAAGGCGGCAGCAACTGGCACTATAGCAATGACATAAGTTAACGGAAGACGCTTACTGCGTTTCCGAGGTGCAGCTTTTGTTTCTGTGGACATAGATATTCCTCCAAAAGGTTTTTAGGTGAACAAGAAGATTTTAAATCTAAGAAAACACGGGATATTTTCGGCTGTGCACCTCCTCATATTATCTAAGCACTTTAACAAATAGATTCAGTGGTACGCTTGACTTTGATGCTCATTTGTTATATAAAACAATGACAAGACGTCTATATACGTTCTATTATATCGAATATTTAATAAATTGCAAGCACTTTCTTTCAGGAGATCCAATTTGTTGCCCAAGATTAATCATTCAAGCCATATCCCTATTAATGAGCAGATCGCACAATGGATGCGACAAAATATACTCTCTAGTCGCTGGTCTCAGGATCTAAAATTACCATCTGAGGATGATCTGGCCGCCAACCTCAAGGTGAGCCGTGGCACGATTCGAAAAGCGATTGAAATCCTGATTGATGAACGGCTTTTGATGCGGATTCATGGGAAAGGCACTTTTGTCGACAATCATCTTGTATTTGAACAACAGCCTGCTGGACGGATAGCTGGTTTTTCCCGCGATCTGATTAGTCGGGGTATTCCCTTCTCTACAGATGTGTTGTTATCTGAGATTATTGCCCCCGATACTGAAGTCTCTGACCTGTTGTCCTTGAAACCAAAACAAAAAATCTTTCATATGAAAAGGTTGCGTATTGTGCGAAATAACCCCGTGATCTTTGTTGAGAACCACATTGTGCATGATTTTTGTGAGGGTATTGCAAGCATTGACTTTAAAACGAAGCAGCTTTATGCAACTTTAGAAGATGAATTTAAGCTAAAACTCGATTGGGCGCGTCGTACTTATATTGCTAAGATTGCCGATAAAAATATTGCCCAATTGCTGAAAATTAAATTTGGTGCTCCAGTGATGTACCTGGAGGAGCTTTACCATTTGGTAGGAGATACGCCTGTTGAGTTGACCCGCGCCTGGATTAATGCAGAAGTATTTCATATCAGCACATTGATTAAACGAGATGACGAGAAGAGAGACAACCCTGGGATTTACCGCTAGTTTCTAAATAATAAAATTTGGAGGAACGAGATGCCACTAACACCGAGAGAACGAGTTTTAGCCACTATCAACCATGAGGTGCCGGATCGTGTACCAATCGTAATGGGGGTGAGCAACGCGACGGGAATCAAAATGAAACCTTACCGCGAGCTGAAACAACTGATTGGGGTGAAAGCAGACGATAATTATATTTATCAATGGCCTGAACTAGGGACAGCTGAGATTGATGAAGAGACCATGAAGCGGCTGTGCGTAGATGTACGCGGGGTTTTGGATGTTGAGGCATCTGAAACCCTGGAGCGCAACCAGACTCGCGACCCACACTCACCCTACATAAGCTCTTGGGGCACAGGACAAAAAGAAATTGAACCGGGTGTATGGTTTCCAGGAGTACATCCTTTGGCAAAGGCAACCACCATTGAAGCAATTGAAAACTACCCATGGCCGGATATGAGTGACCCCACCAGAGTAGCTCATGTAAAAGCTCAGGCTCAACAACTAGCCGATGAAAACCAGCACGCAATTATGGCAACCCCTTGGTTACTATTCCCCTTCGAACGCGCCTTTGGACTCCAGGGGATGGACAATTTTTTAACCAATTTGGCATTACATCCAGATTTTGCCAAGGCTCTACTGAAAAATAATGCTGATCTGTGCAAAACAATGATGGGCAGCTTCTTGCATGAGATTGGTGATAATATCGACATTATAAAGATCGGGGATGATCTGGGTACACAGGAAAGCTTGCTGATGTCTCCCAAAATGTATCGGGAAATCTTGAAACCAATCCATGCGGATTTGATCGCATATACCAAAGAGCGCACCAATGCCAAGGTGCTATTCCATACCGATGGGGACGTACAACCTTTGATCGATGATTTTGTGGAAATCGGAATTGATATCCTCAACCCAATCCAGACCTCAGCTGGAAAGATGGCAGATCTAGAAGGACTAAAAAAGCGTTTTGGGAAGAAGATGGTCTTCTGTGGAGGCATTGACACACACAAAGTACTGCCGCACGGCTCACCTGATGACGTGCGACAAGAAGTCCGACGGGTGATCAATGCTTTAGGACCGGATGGCGGATTTATGGTGTCCTCCGTACACACGGTGATGAATGATGTGCCTGCTGAAAACATCCTGGCAATGGTGGATGCTGTTGAAGAATTTGGCCACTATCCGCTGGGCAAATAGAAGTACTTGTTGGCCTGCTGTTCCAGTTCTAAAAATGGATATTTAAGCAAAAAAGGTACTGTATAAGTGCCTCTCAGTAGCGGGGGCAGGACTCGAACCTGCGACCTCTGGGTTATGAGTTTAGCTGCTAATTCCGCTTGATTTCACGAACAATTTCGTCCCTTGAGCCAAGTTGTTTAGTTCTGTGGCTGCCCACCGATAAGTTGCAGCGGACTTGGCTGCGCCAAGGTGGTACGCGGCGCAAAAAGCTAAGTCTGGTTCGGGCGTAAAACTCAAACGTAGCTAAAATGCCGAGCCGGTGAATAAACCATTGTGCGGCAAAATGAGATACGGGAGAAGAATGAGATAGGTCAGTTACAAAGTAGAACAAAAACTATTTCAAAACCATAATCCTGTTTTAGAAATGGTGATGCTCTGCTGGTGACTATGGCTCCTCTCGCCGCACCACTCCCTCCCGCCACGCATAAACGGCCGCTTGTGTGCGGTCGCTCAAATGCAATTTACTAAAGATGTTGGTGATATGACTCTTCACCGTCTTTTCGCTTATGACTAATGCGGCTGAAATCGCCCTGTTGTTCATCCCATTCGCAATCAAGCGCAAAATCTCCATTTCACGGTCAGTTAATATCATGAACGGGTTGACTTCATCGCGCAATCCTTGCATTTCGCGTACCACACGAGCCGCGACGCGCGGATTCAGCACTGCTTCCCCCTTAGTGGCTTTGCGAATCGCGTCAGCCAACTCATCGGGGTCAATGTCCTTGAGCAGATAGGAGAGTGCGCCCGCCCGAATTGCAGGGAAAATATGTTCGTCTTCATGGTGCGAGGTCAGCACAATGACCTGGGTGCGCGGGCTGAGATTTCTGATGCGACGTGTCGCCTCTACCCCATCCATTTCGGGCATATTCAAGTCCATCAGCAACACATCCGGGACATGCTGTTGGATAAGATCAAGTGCAATACGGCCTGAATCTGCTTCTGCCACCACCTTGATGTCGTGCAGGGTGGCAAAGTAAGCGGATAGTCCCATGCGCACCATCTTGTGATCATCTACGAGCATAACCGTGATGGGGTCTGTCATCTGCAATCCTTCATTTTTTTTTCGCTCGCTGCCAGATAAACGCGGCCGCGAGCGCTATGAGTAAACCGATACCGATAGACAGCCAGAGTGGGAAGCGAGCAGTGGTTGCATCATCGCCCGGCGGCACTGGAATTGCAGACAGATTGCAGTCGGGGCAGGGCGGCAAATTGTCCTTACGCCACGCATCATACTGTTCGCGCAGCGCGATAAGCGGATTAGCGCCCCCAACAGGCTCTGACACGCTGAGATAGAGCGTTGGCGCGTCCACCGCATCCGTATTCGATTCTCCAACATTTGCCACTGCAAATGGAACGTCATTACCTTGCGCCACCATGATAAAGGCAGCCGCGGCCGTTTGCTGAACGCTCTCATTACAACGTTTATCTCCCCCTGCAGCCGATCCCGCTTCCATTGCACGCATCAGTCTGTCTGAGAGGGTAACGGAGCCCAGCGTTTCGTCACTAAAAGCATCGAGGGCTGCATTAACAACTTCTTCACTTTCCAGGATGTTGCCTTGCACAGTCACGGGAAACGGCGTGTCGCGCTGTTTATTTCCAGCCCAATTATTATTATCGGCCCCAGTATAGCCAGCAACGGTTGCCTGTCCATCTGATAATGTGATGATGCCATATTGACGAGTAGCGGCTTCAGTATCGGCCGCAGTCACGGCATCGATAATCTCATCAGCTGAGGCTCCTGCCATGAGCGCCTCAAAAACACGATTTCGGTTTTCGATTGAAATGGCAGCTTGTGTTGCCGCTACGCCTTTTCCGGGAACTAGTGCTGCCAGCACATCAATTGGGACTGCGACACAGGAGGCTGCCGCGATGCCAACTTCGCCTGTAGCCGGGTCAACTGCGACCACCGACCAGGTGCTGGGCTGTTCCGCTGTCCGGCAGCCAACTACGATGAACATTAATCCAAGAAATACGACTAAATTTTTCATTCTTATTTTCCTTTTATATATTAATATCAATTTTTGCCATTACCTTTGTCCCTTGACCGCGCTCACTGGTAAGGGTTAACTGCCCATTTGCTTCCGTTACGCGCTGCCGCATGGTGGAGAGACCAAACCCACGTTGCACCTTTTGCGGATCAAAACCCTGCCCATTGTCAGTGATGGAGAGTGAGACAGCGTGTGGTGTGTAGTGCAAAAGCACATCAACGTGGCTGGCTGTGCTGTGGCGGGCGATATTGGCGAATGCTTCTTGCACAACGCGGTATAGGGTGTGTTCGATAGTTGGCGACAATGGCCGTTCCCCCTGCACTGCGAGATCGACAGTGATGCTATTTTGCGCCGTCCAATTCTGGACAAATTGACGTAGTGCGGCAGGCAAATTGTGACCATCAAGTTGGGCAGGGCGCAATTCTTCAATCACCCCTTTCAAATCTTGTTGGGATTGTTTGAGCAAGTTTTCGGCCGTTTCTAAATGCCCCAGCGCAACACCCGCATCAACTCCTTGCTGCGCCAAATTTCTGGCTGCCCGCACCTGCATCAGCGCGGCAAAGTGTTGCTGCTTCACAGTATCGTGCAGTTCCCGCGCTAGCCAATTGCGTTCTTTCAGCGTGGCTAACTCCTGCCGGCTTTGTAACAGCGTTTTAATCTGCTGCGCCATCTGTTTGAGTCGGTCACCCAATCGTCCGATTTCATCCTGCGAACCATCTTGCGGCCCAACCGTGAAATCGCCCCGACTGTAAGCATCTGCGACTGTTTCCAAATTCATCAGCCGCCGCACCATATTCCGCGACATCATGTAGCCAAACAACATCCCAAATGGGGTGACGCCGATCAGCAAAGCAACGGCTGTTACCCCCACAATTCCACCAAACAAGGAGAGATATTTAGACGATCTCGAAGCAGGAATGACATTGAGCGCCATCGTACCCCACACTTTTTCATCCATATACTTTTGCACAGGTGCAAGCAGATACCAACTGCCGTCAGCCATCTGTTGATATTTATCATCCGGGTCAAACTCTCCCTTTATCGCCCGGTCGGCAAACCATGTGGGGTCAATTTCGTCTGGAGGGGCGTAGGCCTGGCCGATTGCCTCACGCTCGAAGGGCGTCTGTGCCACAACCATGCCATCCAGGTCAAAGATAACAAAGGGCTGAGACGATGCGAATACGTAGAACTCGCTAGCATTCTTTGACTCATATATCTCCGTCATCCATTTTTGCAATCCTTCTAAATCATGGCGTTGTAAATAATCGCTGGCTTGTGGCGCAAATTCAAGTTCCATAGACGTCAGTAAAATCGTTTCATCAAATTGCGTAGTAATCGCCACCCCCATCAACCCGCCTAATACTATTATTTCCAACGCCAGTAGCGCAGAGACCGTCACCAATGTGTAGGTAAGGGTCAGACGTGTCTGTAAACTCTTTAGCGCTGCGCGAATTCGTTGTCTCATGGGGCGCTCGATGTTTTCAATGCAATGTTTCCAGATCCCGATTCTTTCAGTTTCATTGTATTCACAATATTTCCTCAAATTGTAAAATCTGGATTAAAAGAGAAGCGAAATATTACCAAATATGACAGCAAAAATCGCAAAGATAGCAAATGGAATACTGATTGCGAGAAAAAAAACTGCAACAATTACAATTGGAACGACCGCGAAATACGCAGTTTTTTTGAATTGCTCTTTTATGCGCGTGCTATTTCGAATCTTGTTAATAGCCCATCCTTCAATAAAACCGACCAAGCCCCAGAATAAGCTGCCCACAACCACTGCTATGAGAAAAGTCCCAAAAGCTGTATCCAGAAAGGCCAAGGTTTCGAATGTGTACGTCAGAGCCATAAATATTACAAAGAGCGGGGCATCAGCAACCATGAAGAACAACTGGAGCAGTGATTCATCACCATGCCTGAAGAACACAAACAAAAACATAGCAGTACAAAAATGCACGGCTGCGAAGATAAGAGAATACTGATAAGGTGTTCGTTGCTTGAATTCCATAGCTTCATAAATCCCTATATAAACCGTTGAACTTTCTTTGAACAAATAAGCGCTTCCCCTATTTCATATAGGTCAGGCCAATCAGTTTACCCAGCCCTTCGCTTGTAAAGGAGTCAATTGTGCCTGAATGATCGCCTTCACCAACAAGAACCGTTGTGCCTTTGCTTTCCAAAAATGTCATTTCGGCCTCTAAAAGGCGGCCAACTTGCTCATCCGTTTTGCCATAGATGTAGATAACATTGCTCAGGTCAATATTTGCCAGCAACTCAGTATACCGTTTATGGCCTAAACCGGCGGCTAGTTTTGCCATATTGCCATCGACAAATTCGCTACCCCCACCCATACCGGCCTCATCGGCTGAAACAGGTTTAATCGTCACGCCATCCACAAAGCCCACCATGCGCCCCTCAGAAAACGGCTGCCATACCTCAGCGGGCATATCGAGACGCCCGACCACAATCAAATACCCATCAGCAACATTCCCCTGTGCCGCCAACAAATTTTGTACCAGAAATGCCCCAAACGAGACGCCGACGACATAAACTTGTTTCCCGGCATTTTTGAAATGGCTCACCACATCGGCCAGAATCTGGGTGCTTTCCGTGTCAAACACTTTGGCCTCGTCGAAAGAAATTTCACGTTTCGTAAAGTGGTGTGGTGCCAATGTCTGTGTCTGGTGGACATCCACCAAATAAACATCAGCCTGGTTCACGGCTGCAAAGGTTCCGGCAAATTCTTGTGTATCCAGGGTGGGTACAGGACCGCCCTGTACGTAGATAATTACCACATCGCTGTCTGGATTGCCAATAGCAGCCATTTTGCTGGCCAGTGTGCCAGACAGTGCGCCCGCAGGGCCTCCTTGGATCGGTTGGGTGATCAAGCCGTACTGCTCAATTTCAGCGTCAGTCATTTCGTAAATGCCATCGGCGGGGGCAGCATAGATCGTGAACCAGTAAAACGCATCATCCCCCAGCATATCCTCAATATATTTTCGATTTTGTTCATGTTCAGGCGAATCTTTTGGGAAATCGGCCGCTTCCCGCGCACCATCTGACCAAGAATGGACACCAATATGCGCCCCACGCTCCATCGACCGCTCCACGCCGGATAAAAAGAGATCGACTCCGCCCGAATCGATTTGGCTGTGTGACAGCAAGCGGGTATTCAATCCCTGCTCGCGCACAAAGTAAGCCAGCTTGATCATCGTATCGTCATCCATTGATCCGGGCACGATTTCTTCTACCAACGTGGTGACTTGTGGGTTTTCGGCAATGATTTGGGTGAATTGGTCGTAGGTTTTGCTATTGATCTCCCCGTTCATCCATACTTCTTCCCCGCGTACTTCAAAGCGGGTGATGGGGACAGTGTTCATGACTAAAATAAGGGGCATTTCTAAAAGCTGCGGGAAAAATTGAGCGGCTGCAATGACGAGTACAACTAGGGCAATCAGGCTGATAGACAGCCATTTGAAAAATTTTTTGAAACGCTTCATGATAGTAATCCTTTGTGCTTAGGGCTTACACAATTCGGTGAGGAATGGTCCGAAAAAGGATGTTCCCCCAGCACCCTTTTTCGAATAAATTAGTTGAAAACTAGAATAATGCGGCCACCATGCCATTTACAGCCAAAACGATCACAATGACTAGGGCGCACAGGGTCAGGAAGGTGTAATAGGATCGCCTTGCTCTGGGCCAGTATGCCTTACGCCAGGCGATAACCGTGACCACAACCGCGCCGGCAGCCAGCAACATCAGGCCGGCAAAGATCCACAGCAGCAAAGGAGTCTCCGCCTGATAGAGGGGTTGAAATGAAGTAAGGAACAACATTTGCAAAGTCGCGCTCTCACGGATCATACTGACAATGCTGATGAAAAAGGCGATCAGCATTACGCCATGCAGCAAGACGAGACCAATGCCGATCTTCCATAATCGCTTTGCTGCCAAGTTAGACTCTATCTGTTGTGTCGGCTTTCCGCGCAATCGGGCAACCACAAATTGCCCAGGTAGCACGAGAACTGTTGAAAAGAGTCCCAGTAGGCCAAATGCCAGCAGGGTGAGCGCTAACGAGCCTAGCTGAACAAGCATTGTTGTAGTTGGAGACAGATCGGACAGGCAGGTTGTGTCAGGCTCCTGAGCTGGGTTGTCTATAAATTGAATGACTATCTCGTCAACGCATTTGTCGCCGAACGCTACGACATGGCTCCCGGTCGGATGGACATAGTTGTAGCTGTTCGAGAGATGTTTCGCCGCCTCATCCGCAAACCAGGGAGGCGTAACCGGGTCGAAGTGCCCCGACAGCAATAAAGTGGGGATGTCGCTCACGACTGGCTCATCTACTGTTGGCGGCAATGGCTCTACGGACCAAGACGCGCAGGCATCGAGCATAGATTGCAACTCATCCTTGCCGTTATCTGCAATAATTGGCCGCACGCCATCCAGGGGAGCGTCTTCCATCACAAAATCAGCATCCTCGGCACAGATAACCGACATGTACATCCCATCACTAAACTCACGGTCAAAAGTCAACATGTCCATCAATACCGCTAAGAGGCTATAGTTGCCCCTCTCCACTGTAGCAACCAGGCGCGGAAAGATGAGGTAGGCGCCATGCAGATAGGCGATTCCTGCAACTTGCCTTATCAACTCGTTGCCATCCAATTCGAAATCAAAGGTCTGGCCTGTCATATTATCGGTGATAGACAGGGGCACTGGCTGCTGATTGAACTGGTCTACCAAAGTGGAGAAACGCTGCTCCAGGTCAGGGTAGTCAACCCGGCAGGCGGCATTGGCTTCACACGCGTCAAAGAATTCGCGAAAAATACGCTCTGTAGCTTGCGGGTTGACCACGAGAAAGTTCAAGTCTGTGGGCACTACCCCGTCCAGAATGACGCTGCGCAGATGCTCGGGGTGGTTTTGTATCAGGTGCAGGCCCAGTAATGTGCCATACGAGGAACCATAGAAGTTGATTTCATCGTAACCCAGCGCCACCCGGATGGCCTGTACGTCGGCCGCGTTTTCGAGACTATCGAAAGCGGACAGGTTGATGCCCTCGGCTTGCAGCCGCTGATAACACGCCTGGTGGGCCTCTTGTTCTCGCTGATTTTTTGCCTCATCTGGCAAGGTCAAGAGTTCTCCTTGCAGGTCGAAAATCTCTGGACACAGCAAGTTGGGTTCCGAGTAGAGTGTGCCGCGCTGGTCAAAGAGGACGATGTCGCGTTTTTCGAGGATGGCGCTGCCAGACGCCTCTCCGCTATATCCAATGCCCGAGCCGCCTGGGCCGCCGGAACCGATAAAGAGCGGATCTGGTTCGGGATTTGCTCCTGTTGCCCTCAAAACTGCCACCGCTAGACGAATAGTGGGGCCGTTCGGATTGGCATGTTCCTCCGGCACCGTTACGTAACCGCACTCGTAATCGGAAGACAAGTTGAACACGCTGCAATCGGTGGGTTCAAAAGCATCCGTCTGTTGAGGGTCGGTAATCCCGATGCCTCTTTCCGCGGAAACAGTTGGGACGAGTACCAATGTGAATACAAGAATTATCAAAGCAAGTAGTTTTTTGTTGGGCATTTCTTTTTCTCCTTTTTTAAAACATGAAATGATGAGTCAGACATGCCTCATTTTGATAGTGAGGAAGCAGCATTGGATACAAGCTGAAACGCGATGGGGGTTGTATCGGGCGAATCCATGTGGTTCGCTATCACAGCGACTGTGACGCCTGTTTCAGCGTCATACACAAGGGTTGAGTTGTATGAAATTGTCTGTCCGGTGTGAAAATACAGTGTGCGTCCATCACGCTGCGTACGGAAAATCCCACGCCCGAAATCATCGTCTTCACCTGAGAAAAAGGTCAGCATTTCTGCCAGCGAAGCCGTTGAGAGGACGTCACCGCCAAAGAGCGTTGCAAACCACGCTGTTGCATCAGCGGGGGTGGCAAATAGCGCACCCGATGCCCATGCCATCGTTCCAATCCCGTTCTGAGACATTGTGGCGAGGCTTTCGCCATTTACCCACGAGTGACCAACCTCGCCGCGCAGCTCTTCAAATCCGCCAAGAAAAATACTGTCCAGTTCCAGTGGGTCCAGAATCTCATTGCGGAGTACAGCGTCATAGGATTGCCCGGTGGTGGTTTCAATAATATGGCCTAACAACATGTAGTTCATGTTTGAATAGGAATGGATCGATCCGACTTCAGCAATTGGCGCTTGCATTCGGTCGATTTGCGATTCGATAGAGTAACGCTTATCGGGATTTGCCAGAACTTCCTCTATCACAGAGTCGGTAATGGGATCATATAAGCCGCTGCTGTGTTCGAGCAGGTAGCGCACTGTGATATTCCCGGGAATGTTCGGGCCAACTACGTCTGGTACTAAATCAGCAAGCGTATCATCCAGACTCAGTACACCCTGATCAACCAGCCGGAAAATCAGGGCGGCCGTAAATGTCTTGGTGGCACTGCCAAGACCAAGCGCCATATCAGTCGTCAGGGCGTCTGTTTCGGTGGACATGCCCGCAGCCGCAACATCAATACGTCCATCAGGATAGCGGACGGCGCCAACGATGCCGACCGGCGATTTATCATCAAGCGTATTCTCAAAAACCGTTTGCAACGTGTCCCGGGGGTAATTGGCTGCTGGGACAGAAAGTGCATTGCAGGCAACGACGCCAGTCACAAGCAATATCACGAGTGTAAGTGAGATGGTAGGTGAGATTTTCATGGTTTTTGTAGTCCTTAGCTATTTTTTGCCGAAAAGCAGGTTGACGATGAACAAAAGCACAACAGCGCCCAGCATGGCCACGCCAAAGCTGTACAAATTGAAACCGGAGACATCCCCAAAGCCAAAGAAGCTCATAATCCAGCCACCAATGGATGCGCCTATAACGCCAACAATGATGTTCATGATGCAACCCTGCTGTTCATTGCGCCCCATGATCATGCTGGCAATCCAACCGGCTAGCGCACCAAAAATAATCCAACTTAAAATGCCCATTTCAAACATCCTCTCTTGCGAGAAATTAGGAAGCCAACATTATTGCCGGCCTCAAGAAAATAAATTGTAAAACTTGTTAATCTAAACCTAAACTTGTCTGCAATCTTTCCAGCGCAGCTTTTTCTTTATCGCTCACGTGCACGCCGCCAACACCCTCCACCTTCTTTGGCCGCATTGGCGACGTCTACGGCGACCTGGTAGAGCCATGACTTGATCTTCGTTTGCTTCTTCAGCAGTCGCTTTGTCGTTCAAGAGCCCACAGCACTGCCGATGTCGTCCAAAATTTTTTGCTGGTCGACTTCTTCTGCGTCTTCAAGCTCCTCTTCCGCCTGTTCGTCGGATTCATCCTGGTAACAGGTTAGCAGGGCCCCAACCAGCTCTGTTGAAGGTTCTTCGGCGCGTTCTTCGATGTTTTTTCTAGAGACATCATCTCCTTGATCATCCCGAGAACACCAGGGCTGGCGCTAATAATGCACATAGCAACAGACATAGGTGTTCAAAGAAGTAGTTCCCATTCTTCGGCGGTGAAACAGGCTTTTGTCGTCATACTGTTTTGGTCTCCTATGATGCCCTCCGGGATCATCTGGTGCGTATGGTGCGAAAGAGAGGGTGGAGCCCCCCACCCTCCCCACGCCATAGGCGGCTCCTATGCGTTAAGAAATTTAGGTTCTGTTGGCATTCAATACAGCCTAGCGCAAGCTAAATGGCGGATATTCATCAGTCACCAGCAGAATCGCGTAAGCATAAACCCGCAACGCCCAGCGTCCTACGCCGCCGACGAAGTTGAAGAGAGCTTTTGGATATTGGCCGGTCACCAGAATGGCGAGCCAGGCAAAAATCGTGATAAAGAACGCGGCGATGCTGAGAAAAAACAGGACGACAAAATGCGGGGTCGCCAGCAGCCATTTGACCAAGGGCAGCCACCGATTGAGGTCGTTTTCCACGTCGGGATAGTCGATCTCCAGGTGGATAGATTGCTCCTCAATGGTTGACGGGTATTGATCGGTAAGTAAGAACAGGTAGGCGCCGGCTCTGTACCCGAAGCGGGTTAGTTCGCGAGCAAAGTCGAACCACCAGCGGGGGTAACGGTGACGAAAGATGAGCATCAAGGCAGTGGCTACAGCGAGACTACTCGCTAGCCCGCCAACCGTCTCCCTCATTGTCCGCACAACCTCACCGGCTTCATTGAGGACAACCGTGTTGATGACCGTCTCGCCGGCCCCCGAGATGAGACCCAGAATGACGGTGATGGGAATGATCCAGATCAACCGGAAGAAGGTTGTCAGCCTGTCCAGTTTCTCAGGATAGTCAATCTCCAGGCGAGCAGCGTATTCGGCGGTCTTTTTATTTGTATTCATTTTTTACTCCTTTTTTAGATAAGTTATGAATTGTTAGACATAATGAAGTGATGAACATCAACAAGATGCCACTGTGCATAGCGCTGTCTGAATAGCGGCCAGACTTGTTAGGAAATGATCGCTTCGTGTCATCAATTTTGCGTGTGATCAATGGCAGCGTTCTTACGCAAAAGGGTTACAGTAATGATGATGCCGATAATCAAGACAGCGGTTACAGCAAGGCCAGCCTCGGGGCCAAAGGCATCGCCTGTGATTATGCCGGGACCCGTTTCCATCAGATTGAAAAGGATGCCGCCTTGGACAGATTGGCCACTGACTTCAAAGCCAAAGAGATTGCCCTGCGCCCAATTCCAGGAAATATGGAAACCACAAACGCCCCAGATGCCGCCTTCCCATAAGGCCCAAAGGGCAAGGAAAATGCCGACGAGGACTAGATTGAGAACGGCGACCCAAGACAAATTGGGGTTGAGCAGATGAAGCGCGGCAAAAATCAGCGATGAAAGCAGCACGCCCAACCATACCTTGCCGGTGCGAGAAATTCTTCTGTGGAAGCCTGTATCCCCCAACCAATCAGGGTGAGCAATACGGGCAGAAGTGTGACAAGCCCCTGCTGTTGCGGATCACCTGGTTCAATGGCAACGAAGCCGAACAAGGCCATGATGAGAACGCTGGCTCCAAACATGAGCGTGCCGCCTAGAAAACCGCGCCCCAGTTTCCGCAGCGCCCCGGCCGGTTCGAGACCGATTGTCCAGAAGGGACGCTTTTCGTAAAAGCGCAGCCACAACCAGAGTGCCAAGGCAGTGGGGCCAAAGCCCGCAACGAGCATGGTGATCAACTGGAATGCGCCCTGCATCACGGTGGCACTCTCCCCCACAGGAACGATTCCATTTTCTAGCCCTATCAGGTCGGCTATGATTTCGCCGAAAATCGGGAAAACGAGGACGAGGACCATGATAAGAATAGGATGGGGGAGTCGTTTCGCCCATCCTGCCAGGTTGACAAGGTGGAAATTGGGGTGAACATCTTGTTGAGTCTGTTGGGACATAGGATTAACTCCATCTTTAAATTTAAATGGTTTCCGGTAAGTCAGAATTGATAAAAAGATTTGAGTAATAACTCAAAGCGATGTGGCTTCTACTAAGGAAGTTCATAACCGAACCAATAATAGCCTTGAAGTCCATCAACAACTAAATAACCATCATCCTCACAACGGAAGAATGTGCCATGGCTTGTTAGTAAGTCATCCGACCACCATTTTGCATTCAGCGGCGGCTCTGGGACTTCTTCGGTGGGTGTGCAGGCTTGTGTTAGCATTTCCAGGTCATCGGCGGCGAAATTGAACGCCAGTATAGACACATTGGCATCTACCTTATACTTCACGTAGATATTGGCTGACGATTGTGGTAAAAATTCCGGCACCCAGCCCCGTTCGATCTCACCGGCAGCTACAACTGCTTCATAATTTTCATAAGTGTTGCTACGCACATCGCTCAACACACTGCATGCAGTGAGCACGATAAAAACTGTCAGCATACCAATTACAAATCGAAATATACACAAATTGTTTTTCATAGTTTGAATCTTTTATGTTTTGGGTAATTGCTTCCCGCTTCGGATGATGACAAAAGAACCGACAGCCAAAGGAGATAGCATAGAGACATTGGAAAGGTTGATCTACTAAACACTTGGCAAATTCATGAAGGCCCACACCCTGTGCCCGGCAACTATCTAATCCAGCAAAATCGTTCGCATTTTTTCCCTGTATAGCCTGCGGTAAAGTTGGTCTATTTTTGGGTCCGCGGCGGTGGTTTTGAGCAATATGTTTGTAGTTTTGATGCTTCCTACAGCCAGTTTTTCAGCTTTTTATCATGCTTTCTATACGCACTACTATTTCGTCTCATTATAAGGAAGGTGCTTGATTTGAGGATCAGACTACGGTCTTAAGTTAGATGAGACTATAGTCGGACTCAGGATAGGCACTGTACCGTGTCATAGTCTCTGAGGCAAAAGAAGGGTAAAAACTAAGAGACACATTCCGAGTTGAAAAACTTTTTTAGCTATTTTTAAAAACAAAAAAAGCACCTGAAAAGGTGCTTTTTCTGAGTAACGAGGGCAGGATTCGAACCTGCGGCCTCCAGGCTATGAGCTCGAAGAGCTGGTTTTGTAAGGTATGGGTTATACCATCATCCCCTTCGGTCTATATTGCAACGCCTCCGCCAAATGTGTGGATTGGATACTCTCTTCCCCCGCCAGATCCGCAATTGTGCGTGCTAATTTCAGGATACGATGATAAGCCCGTGCGGAGAGTTGCAACTGCGTCATCGCCGCCTTGATGAGTTGCTGCCCTGCGTCATCTAATTCACAAAATTGACGAACTTCTGCGACGCGCATATCGGCGTTGGTCATTACCCCGTTATCCAAGCCTGTGAAACGCTCGCGTTGACGTTGTCTTGCTTGCTCCACCCGAGCGCGGATTTCGTCCGAGGCTTCTCCCCGTCGATTATCGGAGAGTTTCTCAAAATCCACGCGCGGGACTTCAATGTGGATGTCAATACGATCCAGCATAGGACCTGAAATCCGCTTTTGGTAGCGTGTTACGGTTTGATGGGAGCAGGTGCAGGCTTTGAGACCGTCGTTTGCGTAGCCGCATGGCTAGGGTTACACACAATAGACCACTTTTTTCTTGCTCAATGAAGAATAGAAAGGTAGTTTTGAAAGCATATTTAGGATTGAAAACCACATAGAACACCGTAGCATGAATGCGATTGAATTTCTCATACTGATATAGGACATAATATTAGCATGTTATGCGCAAAAAGCCGTACATTTCTCTGTCAAATGTATGTAAAATGACATTTACTAAAAAGCATTCTAAATTCTCTATTTCCTCGGCAACAACCCCGATTCCATGACAATCTCCGCTACAAGCTCTTCCTGCCTATATGCCATGATATGGATGCCGGAAACGCCTTCGATCTCTTTAACTTGCTCAATGATCTCCATGCAGATTTGTTTTCCTTCGGCTTGTTGCTGCTTTTTCGGAGTCTTTTTTAGCCTATCCACGATTTCATCAGGGATAACGATACCGGGGACTTTGGTACGCATAAAGTTGGCTGCACCTGCTGAGCGCAGAGGCCCTACACCAACAAGAATATAGGCCTGTTCATGCAATCTAAAATCGCGTACTTGGCGCATATATTCTTTGAAGCGGGGAACGTCGAAACAATATTGAGTCTGGATAAATTGTGCTCCAGCTGCGATCTTCTTTGCAAGGCGTTGGGCGCGCCAATCGTAGGGTGGAGCAAAAGGATTGGCGGCAGCACCCAAGAATAAATCCGGAGGCGTTGTGATCTTGCGTCCACTCAGGAAGATGCTTTCGTCCCGCATGAGTCTGGCGGTACGCAGCAACTGGATCGAGTCAAAA
>Ga0233437_1002575_pt1 | contig 26764 bp, 21 predicted proteins | sample SI_122_August201_FD_182714 | JGI IMG/M metagenome (GOLD analysis project Ga0233437, IMG submission 182714) | Seawater microbial communities from Saanich Inlet, British Columbia, Canada - SI_122_August2016_200_MG | ecosystem: Environmental > Aquatic > Marine > Inlet | place: Canada: British... | reverse complement strand
GCATCCGTAAAATTTTAAATAACCATGTCCGTCTCACGTCTGTGATGAAAGAACAAAATGGGAATCGAATTCATATACGAAAGAATAGCACTCCCAACCCATACCAAAAAAAATCTATGCAGCAATGGATATGTTCCACGTTTCTGCTAAAACGGAAAAAACAGTTTTCGACAAAAATGGAAACGTAGTGACAGAATGAATAATTTCAAATTTTTAATAGATTGAATTTATTGACTTATTACAACCAAGCTGGCGAAGATGGGTTAGGTTAGAAAATGGGTAAAGAGGGACGAAGAATGGTCTGAATTTTTCTAGAATACGCATACTCCTTAAAAAGTGATTGACAAGCAATTTTATACAACTATAATACTAGTTAAATAGTTTTATTATCCTGATTCAGGAGATCATATATGTTATCTATAAAGAACGCAGTACAGGGATTTGCTGCAGTGGGATCAGAAGCTCGCTTGTCTGTATTATTATCTTTGGTTAAAGCCGGTGATAACGGTCTTACTGTCGGTGAAATTGGAAGTCAACTCAAAATTCCGGCATCAACACTGGCTCATCATTTGCGACATCTCGCCGATGCGGATTTGATTATACAAGAAAAACAGGGGCGAGAAGTGAATAATGTGGCGAATTTTGACTATATTAAAACACTTGGAGAATATATTCTCAGCGTGTGTTGTGTTGATGCAAAAGAAAAATAGAAAAGCGTTTTTTTATCCTATAATAACCATATAACTAGTCCAATAGAGGATTTTGAAATGACCGAATGTAATTGTATGATTGATGAAAAAAAAGAAACGATTATAACAACTGTATTCAAGAGGATAGACAAAGTTTATATAACTGTGGCCGTAATTTTTGCAGTCATTGCTTTTTTGGACTTTAATCAATTTTTACCACTAGCAAACTTGACACTTGAAAATCTGGCAGCAACTGCCCCCTATATTGTGTTTGCAATTATGCTCATAGCTGTACTTAAAGCATCTGGGGCAGAAACAATAGTTTCTTCTGCTTTTAACGGGCGTGAGAATCGGATGATTATTTTTGCTGCCCTACTAGGTGGATTAGCACCATTCTGTTCCTGTGAAGTAATTCCATTTATTGCCGGATTGCTCGCACTTGGAACACCGTTGGCACCTATTATGGCATTTTGGTTATCTTCTCCCTTAATAGATCCTCCGACATTGATGATAACTGCAGGTGCCTTAGGATGGAAGTTTGCTATAGCGAAAGCTGTTGTTGCCGTTACCATTGGATTAATGGGGGGATTTGTGATTAAAATTTTCCAATCGGCAGGTTACTTTAAAAATCCTCTCAAACCACACAAAGTTGCATCTTGTGGGACACGTGATGATGATAATAGTTGTTCAGATAAAGGTTGTGGCGATACAACCGGTCTTTCCGATAGAAAGCCAGTTTGGTATTTTTGGTCAGAAACAATGCGGATGAACGTGTTTCGAACTGAATTGAAGAACAACACATTATTTTTATTAAAGTGGATGCTTTTTGCTTACACCCTAGAGAGCCTTATGATTCATTACATACCAGCGGAGACTATTTCAAGCGTAGTTGGAGGAAAAGGTCTTCTCCCAATCATTCTTAGTGCCTTTGTGGGAATACCCGCATACTTAAACTCTTATATAGCACCACCAATTGTTGCTGGACTTATGAAACAAGGAATGTCCGCCGGTTCCGGTATGGCTTTTATAGTCGCAGGAGCAATCAGCAGCATCCCTGCTATGACTGCTGTTTATGCTTTAGTTCGCCGCCAGGTATTTATAGCATATGCACTCTTTGGTTTTACAGGCGCTGTATTAGCTGGGTTGACTTATGAGATTGTCTTAAAAATAACATTTTAAGGGAAAAAAATGGATGAAAAAAGTGCTAAGGAAGTGGCTTTTCGTTTTACCTTATTTTATAAAGATTTGGGTCCGATTTTTAATTTGTTTACAACAGAACTGGAAATATTATGCGAATGCTAATGTTTTGAGTGTTGATTCAAATCTTTTTTGATTTTTTCTTTTACTTCATCTGATAAATGGATTTCCGGATCATTTTCTATATTTATTTTGAGCTTTTGATAAGTCAGGTACAGGGTTTTAAGCTGCTCTTTATACTTACGACAACGACGACACATTGAAAGATGCATCATAAGCATGAGATTGTTTATCCAATTAAGTTTACTATCGCGTGAGTGGGATAGTATCTCGGACGTTTCTTTACAGGTCAGCATCCATTTCATTTTCTAGCCTTTTATTATTTATCAAACAGATCTCCTTTGATTGTTATTGGTTTTTATTACTATCTGGATACGCCTTTTTCAAAAAAACAGTCCCGTAATTTATGGCGTAGCCGATGCATTATAACTCCAAAATTACTGAGGGTTAAATCATATTTCTCACAAATACAATCAGATCTGTCTCCTTCAACTTCCCGCGAAATAAATATTAATTTTAGCTTATCTGGCAATGCCTGGATACATAACCATAAAACTTTTTTAAGTTCTTTATTCTCTAAAATTTCATCTGGTGCCAAATTCCAATGCAAATAGCCCTTTGTCCATCGTCCTTTTTCATCAAAACTAGCATGAAAAACATGATCTAAGTTTGATATTTCCTCTAAAGATATAGATTTCTTCTTTCGAAAATGATCGATAATTTTATGTTTTAAGATACCAAAAAGCCAGGTTTTAGGCGAAGAATCCCCTGCAAAATTCTTAAGTCCATTTATTGCTGCTAAGTAAGTTGTCTGAACCAAGTCTTCTGCTAACACTTCATCATAAACCCTAGACAATGCGAAACGATAAAGCGTATCTCCGTATTCTTCTACCCAATCTTGTATATCCAAAAGGGAATATTTCATTAATTACTTTTTGTTAAGTTCAACATCATTTGATTCGGCTGCTGGAAAATCGCCTAAGTTTAATCCAATGAAAAGAAATAAACAATCGTTGACTGATTTTATCCAGGAAAAAGATCAAAATTCTTAGAACAGATAGGAAAAAAAGATATATATTGTGAGGCCAAAAGTATCGATCCCAACTACGGTTACCTTGTGTAATTAAAAAATAAATGTAAGAAAATTAATAATTCAGCGACTACCTTCTAAAACCGGGAGACATTTGATTCTCTATATTCCGGGAGGAAACTTTTAAAAAGTGTCTTTTTTCTTTTTATCGATTCTTCAATTAAACAACCTAATACAGGAGATTTAATGAAAACAATTTATAAAATACTGATCGTTTTGTTGGGTGCTTTACTAAGTATCAACGCACAAGCCAACGAATGGGAAAATATAACAAATAGTTCCAAAGGACAAACTGTTTACTTTAATGCCTGGGGAGGATCAGAAGCCATTAATGATTATATTCGTTGGGCAGGTAAGCAAGTAAAAAAACGATATGGATTAACGATTAAACATGTGAAAGTAACAGATGTTGGTGATGTCATTAGTCGGATTATAGCAGAAAAAGCGGTCAATAGAAACAGTGCAGGAAGTGTTGATTTAATATGGATTAATGGAGAAAACTTTCGTTCTTTAAAAGATAACCATCTATTATTTGGTCCATTTTTGCAAAAGTTACCCAATTATCAATTAGTAGATTTTGAAAATAAGCCAACCATACTATCAGATTTTACAACACCTGTCGAAAATATGGAAGCCCCTTGGGGAATGGCACAACTTATATTTATGTATGATGCCTCCCAAGTGACAAATTATCCTAAAAATATGAAAGATTTACTGATTTTTGCAAAAAAACATCCTGGTAAAATTACTTATCCTGCGCCTCCCAGTTTTTATGGAACCACTTTTCTCAAACAAGTTTTATTAGAAATGGCCGAAAAAAAATATCCATTATATCATCCTGTTAAAGATGCAAATTTCGAAGCAACCACTGCACCTTTATGGAAATTCCTGGACCAGTTACACCCCTTTATGTGGCGTAAAGGCAAAGCTTTCACCAGTGGGGCTCCGGAAATGAAACAGTTATTAAATGATAGAGAGATTTTAATCTCTTTAAGTTTTAATCCGAATGATGCCAGTAATGCAATTGCTAGCGGTGAATTACCGGAAACAATAAGAACTTATATCCATGATCAGGGAACCATCGGAAATACACACTTTGTAGCAATTCCATTTAACTCTGATGCAAAAGAAGGTGCTATGGTTTTTGCAAATTTCCTGATGTCACCTGAAGCACAACTTAAAAAATCTATTCCAAAAATATGGGGTGATCCGACAGTTTTGAATGTGAATAAGCTATCTGTAAAAGATAAAAAAGCCTTTTCACAATTACCGTTAGGAGTTGCAACACTATCCTCCATTGAGTTAAAGAAAGTTCTCTTAGAACCTGATACCAGTTGGGTAGCAGCTTTAGAAAAAGCCTGGCAACGTCGCTATCAAAAGTAAATATGGAATTATTAGTCGTTAAAAAAAGTAAGAAAATAGTAACGGTCACGACTAACTATTTGAAACTCAAAAAAACCAATGCTAAAAAAGGTGATCAATGAATCAGATGTCAAAAGAATTATTGATCACATCATTTTAACTGAGAAGCATTTATTAAAAGCAAAAATAACCACGATTAAGGGGCTGGCTATATGATTGGTAAGATAAAATCGAGCAAGTGGCATCATTTAGATGTTTGGAACCGTCTGTCGTCTCAATTTTACCAAAAAATTACCGAAAATCAAGATTTGATTTTACGACTGAGTTTAATTTTCTGGTATATCTTTTATTGCCTTAAAAACCGAATTAATCCTTGGTTATTTTTCCAATTAAATATTGATTATTATAATGAGAAAAAAGGACTATTTTCAAAATTGGAATTGGATGCTTTGATTCCAGATAAGTGGAGACTAAAGCAATATCGTGATGAGGGTGAAATAAAACCAGAAAAATTCCCTGTTTTTCATAAACCTGAGTGGGGGCAAAACGCTTATGGAATTCGGCGTTTTGATAATATATCTGATTTTGAAAATCGACATTTAAATATGCGTCAGACGAAAACAAGTTATCTTGTCCAGGAAGCTGCTCCAGGAAAAAAAGAATTCGAAGTTTTTTATATTAGAGATACAGAAAATGATGATAAATTTTCTGTATTGACAATAACCCTGGTGTCAAATCAGCAGAAAATTACCAACCCAATAAGTAGTGTTCGTAACTCCAATACCCAATACCATAATATCACACAGCAGATCCCAATACAGAGACAGCAGGGTATCTGGAATCACTTTAACCAGATTGGACATTTTAAAATTGCCAGGGTCGGTTTAAGAGCCGATTCCATAAATGACATTTTAACTGGAAATTTTAAGATCTTTGAAATTAACCTGTTTACCCCCATGCCTATAAATCTTTTGGATGATAAAGAAACCCTAAACAGGAAAATGCTATTTATTAAAAAAACCATGTCAGCTTTAGCAAATATCACTAAACTTGTTATTGTCCATCAAAAATACCAACCCGTTTTTTTCAATAAATTGATTAAACATTATCGGTTAAAATTATGGAAGTATTGAAACGCCAGATTTATCAAGTTGTTAATAAACAATTTTTAAACGGTTGTAGTGACTATAAATCTTTTGGCTGTTCGAAAAAAATATCACTCCAAACAGCAGTCCTGGCGAAGGTTTGAAAAATTGGATATTTTAAATAATTGAAATATTTCCTATCCTATTAACATTAACACAAAGAGTAATCATGAAAAAAAAGACTTTTTCAAAATTAGTATTAATCTTAGCAGTAATGGGGCTAATTGCCGCTTTTTTTATTTTTAATTTGGGTCGGTATCTGACTTTGGATGCTATCAAGCAGCAGCAGCAAGATTTTACAAATTATTATGCTGCAAATACTATTGTAACACTTGGAATCTATTTTATTGTTTATATTGTTGTAACGGCTCTTTCTTTGCCGGGGGCCGCCATTTTAACATTATTAGGAGGCGCTTTATTTGGTGTGATAACCGGTGTTATTGTTATCTCTTTTGCCAGTACCATCGGCGCAACCTTAGCTTTTCTAGCTTCACGTTTTTTGTTTCGGGATTACGTTCAGAATAAATTTGGGCATCAATTAAAAACCATAAATGATGGCATAGAAAAGGAAGGATCCTTTTACTTATTTACTCTGCGGTTAATTCCGATAATTCCGTTTTTCCTCATTAATTTGCTGATGGGTTTAACCCCATTTAAAACCTTAAAGTATTATTTGGTTAGCCAAATTGGAATGTTAGCCGGAACGATTGTTTATGTTTTTGCCGGTACACAATTAGCCACCATTAAAACATTGGGTGATATTTTATCTATTGAAATCATTGGTGCTTTTTGTTTAATCGGGATATTCCCCCTGATCGCTAAGAAAATCATTGATTATATCAGGTTTACTAAGGTGCTTAGAAAATATCGGAAACCCAAAAAATTTGACTATAATATGGTGGTGATTGGTGCTGGTTCAGCGGGATTGGTGTCTTCTTATATTGCCGCAGCTGTAAAAGCTAAAGTCGCTTTAATTGAGAAACACAAGATGGGTGGTGATTGTTTGAATACCGGGTGTGTGCCTAGTAAAGCATTAATTAAATCAGCCAAAATCCTCTCATATGCTAAGCATGCTAAAACTTATGGGTTTGACTCAGCCAAAATTGAGTTCAATTTTGGCAAAGTTATGGAACGGGTTCAGGATGTCATCAGCCAAGTCGCTCCTCATGACTCAACTGATCGGTATTCCCAACTCGGCGTTGAGTGTATTACCGGAACCGCTTTTATTAAAGATCCATATACAGTTGAGGTTGATGGTAAATCGCTTACAACTAAAAACATAATCGTCGCAACAGGTGGTCGACCCTTGGTACCTCCGTTTCCTGGTTTGGATAAAATCAAATATCTAACCAGTGATACGATTTGGAATTTAAGGAAATTACCGGAAAGATTTTTGGTGTTAGGTGGTGGTCCTATAGGTTGTGAATTGGCCCAATGTTTTGCCAGATTTGGTTCGAAGGTTACAATTGTTGAAATGGCGCCCCAAATTCTCATCCGAGAGGAGGATGAAGTTGTGAAGTTCACTTCCGACAAGTTTAAAAATGAAGGGATCGAATTGCTAACTTCTCATAAAGCAAAAGAATTTATTAATGAAGATGGGAAATACGCGTTAATTTGTGAAAAAGACGGAAAAGAGGTTAAAGTGCCCTTTGATCAAGTCTTAATTGCGCTGGGAAGACGTGCCAATACACAGGGTTTTGGATTAGAGGAGCTGGGGATTGAGCTATCACCAAGAGGAACTGTGGAAGCAGATCCATATTTAAGAACTAATTATCCGAATATTTTTGTTTGTGGTGATGTAGTAGGTCCCTATCAATTCACACATACGGCCGGTCATCAAGCCTGGTATGCATCTGTAAATGCTTTATTTCAACCTTTTAAGAAATTTGCAGTTGATTATCGGGTTATTCCCTGGTGCACATTTACAGATCCTGAAGTAGCCCGTGTCGGTTTGAATGAAAAAGATGCCAAAGCACAAAATATTCCTTATGAAGTGACAACATATGGAATTGATGAATTGGATAGAGCCATCGCTGACAGTGCCGCTGAAGGCTTGGTGAAAGTCTTAACGGTACCAGGTAAGGACAAAATACTGGGAGTTACCATTGTTGGTACTCATGCTGGCGATTTGATTATTGAATTTGTAACCGCAATGAAAAATAATATTGGTTTGAATAAAATTCTGGGAACTATCCATATATACCCAACACTGGCAGAAGCTAATAAATATGCAGCCGGGAACTGGAAAAGGGCTCATGCTCCTGAAAAACTACTAAGGTTTGTAGAAAAGTTTCATACATGGAGAAGATAGTAATAAATATGCGACTGAAACATTTATTTTGCCTACTTTTATTACTGCATATCTTAAAAGAAGCTTTGATCCTTTTACGCAAGTACCTGGAAAAGAGAAAAAAGGTAGTCCAGGATTGGGTTTAGATTCGGTGAATGACCTGGTGAGACTTCCAAATGTAAAGACTGCCAAACCTCTAACTTGACGGAACTAATTTTACCAAAAATACACCTAATACTATCAAAAAAGAAATATGACTCAAAAGCAAAAATCGGTTGACGCACAAAAAATCCGAATCAAAGAAAAAGTCGAAGAGATCCCTTTCGGCGTCCGGGAAAAACTAAAAATGTTCATTCAGTATATTAAGGGGAAAATCATTTTTGTTTTTTTGAGTTTGTTTAATAAGGGTTTTGTTCTTATTTTTTCACCGCTAAGCGAACATTTAGAAAAAAATATTTTCCCGGAACTTAGAGAAAAAAGAGTTAATTGGCTCACTATTGAGTTGCAAAAAGACAATAAGGGTAATCCCCTTCTAAAGGGGACGGCCGAAGTGAATCATTACGAATTCCCGGGTACTGAAAAAATCGCATTGATGTTTGAAAGATATGAAATTCAATCTCTAAAATTGAACACACAATTAGAAAGTAACCAGATAATCGAGTCTATTCTTATCTACCTTTATACAAAACCTTACCGGTCAGATGCGGCAATTGTCGACACTCAGTTCAACACATGGAAGAGAAGGGAAATCGCGGCTCAAATGTTTGGCAAAAGCGGATATCACAGGTTCTGTGCAGACATGCAATATGACAAGCAAAACAAGACCTACCAGGTAGACTACACATATTGCGAATTGTTCATGTCCAAAGTAATTAAAGGTTATGCCATAAGTAAGTCAAAATATGGTGATCATCGGGCCTTTTTTGCAGCGACTCCATTTGTAGTAGCCTTTGTAATTGTTACATTTACATTACCTGTATTTCTTTTGGGCTTGGGATTCAAAATATGGCCGGTTGTTTGGATCGCTGTTGGTATTTTACCTGTACTTTGTGGATGGTTTACATTGCAGGCTTTTGGCTCAACTCATTACGACAAAGAACATATTGAACTTTTAAATAAAGAATATCGCCGACAAGAAAAAATACTGGCCCAATTTCCGGAAACTAACCCAAATCCCATTATTAAAATTGACCAGGCAGGCAAGATAATTTATTCAAACCCTGCCGTATATGCGTTACTTAACCAGATGAAGTTGGACGAAAATGAGATAAATGAGATTTTGCCTTCTAACTATTGTGAAATAATTAAACAATCCCTTAACAACAATACAGAGTACGATTTAGAGACTAAAGCTGGGGATACAATAATCAGATATTTAATTACCTCATTCAAAGAAGATAGATCTGCCATTTTTGCAGGAAGTGATATCACACATCTCAGAAAAATCGAAGAGGAACTCAAAGAGATAAATCAACATTTGGAATATCTAGTTAATAAAAGAACTCAAGAACTGCATACAACCCAGGATATTACAATTACTAGCCTGGCTGGGCTCGCTGAAGTTCGTGATCCAGAAACGGGTGAACATATCGAGAGGACCCGACTTTATGTAAAAGCACTTGCTCAACATTTGAAAAGCCATTCAAAATTTGGTAGTTACTTGACTGACGATATTATAAACCAGTTATATAAATCGGCCCCGCTGCATGATATTGGTAAAGTCGGAATTCAGGATGCTATTTTATTAAAACCCGGTAAGCTGACTGACGAAGAATTTGAAATAATGAAAAAACACGCCACCTATGGTGAAATAACACTAAAAAAAGCAGCAGAAAAACTAGGCTTTAATTCGTTTTTGGACCTTGCTGCACAAATCGCTGGAAGCCATCACGAAAAGTGGAACGGCAAGGGCTATCCAAGAGGATTAAAAGAAAACGAAATACCTTTATCTGCCAGATTGATGGCACTCGCTGATGTTTATGATGCTCTCATCAATAAAAGAATATATAAACCTGCTTTTTCACATGATAAGGCGAAATCAATAATCTTAGCAGAAAAAGGACAACTGTTCGACCCAGATGTGGTCGACGCTTTCTTACAAATTGAGAATAAGTTTGTTCAAATTGCGGCCAGCCTACCTAATACGTCGGATGAGACAGCTATGTAACTGTGTTTCCTCAAAATACTATCAGGACAAAAAATGACTTGCCGACTATCTTTGCTTTAAGGCTGGGTTTCGATCTTACATTTAAACTATTCGCTTTGACATAAAAGATCTCACTATCACCTGAAGCGGCAAATAATGTGGTTCCGGTAGATATAATCAAACACGACCAAAATAATAAAAAACATCTAAATAATTTCATTGTTAGCTCCATCAATCGATTTTGATTCCTCTGTTCCTGCACTTTCTGTCATAGCCGCTCCACTAGCTACAAGAGAGGTTTTACCTTATTCAAGGTTTAACCCCCAGCTCTTTTAATTAAATATATTTGCCCAGATGTTATATCTGGTGCCGTCAAATTGATACCATACCGCCATGGTTTTACCGCTGGGATCAATTGATACTTGGGGATAATTCGCACTACCTGCATCGGTCCTAATCAGCTCTGCCGTTCCCCAACCGGTCCCGTCGAGATACCGGTTTGCCAGGATGTTTAATCTGGTGCCGTCAGATTGACGCCATACCGCCATAGCATTACCACTGGGATCAATTGCTACCTGGGGATAATTCGCATTACCTGCATCGGTCTCGATCAGCTCTGCTGCTCCCCAACCGGTCCCGGCGACATACCGGTTTGCCCAGATGTTATTTCTGGAGCCGTCATATTGTTCCCAGACTGCCATGGCATTACCACTGGGATCAATTGCTAGCTGGGGAGAATATGCACCACTTACATTATCGGTCTCGATCAGCTCTGCTGTTCCCCAACCGGTCTCGGCGACATACCGGTTTGCCCAGATGTTATTTCTGAAGTCGTCAGGTTGACGCCATACCGCCATAGCATTACCGCTGGGATCAATTGCTAGCTGGGGATTATATGCACCACCTACATTATCGGTCCCGATCAGCTCTGCCGCTCCCCAACCGGTCCCAGTGACATACCGGTTTGTCAGGATGTTATATTTGGTACCGTCATGTTGAGCCCATACCGCCAGGGCATTACCGCTGGCATCAATTGCTACTTGAGGATAATCCGCACTACCTGCATTATCGGTCTCGATCAGCTCTGCCGCTCCCCAACCGGTCCCGGTGACATACCGGTTTGCCCAGATGTTATCTCTGGTGCCGTCAGATTGAAACCATACCACCATGGCATTACCGCTGGCATTAATTGCTAGCTGGGGATCAAGTGCACTACGTGCATTATCGGTCTCGATCAGCTCTGCCGCTCCCCAACCGGTCCCGTCGAGATACCGGTTTGCCCAGATGTTATTTCTGGTGCCGTCATGTTGAGCCCATACCGCCATAGCATTACCGCTGGCATCAATTGCTACCTGGGGAGGTCCCGCAGTATGTGCATCGGTCTCGATAAGTTCTGCCGCTCCCCAACCGGTCCCGTCGAGATACCGGTTTGCCAGGATGTTATATCTGGTGCCGTCAGATTGACGCCATACCGCCATAGCATTACCGCTGGGATCAATTGCTAGCTGGGGATCATATGCACTACCCGCATTATCGGTCTCGATCAGCTCTGCCGTTCCCCATTCGCCATCCCAGGTGCTTATATATTCAGCGCTGTGCACAACGCTGGTTCCATCACTGACACTTACCTCAAGAAGCCCGCTGGAAAAACCTTGGTTGGTTAATGTAATACTTGAGGTGCCGGCTCCTGTCTGTAATGTGAATCCCCTGGGAGGTGTCCACATATATGTTAACGCGTCTCCATCAGGATCAGTTGCATAAACCCTGGCTGAAATCTTTCCAAACTTTTTTATCATGTCCGGCATCGCCACCACAGCTTGGATATTGGGTGACTGATTGACATCTGTGTCATCTTGCTCATCTGGACTATTCAAATCATCAGTATTATCTCCACATGTGATTAGCATGGCTGACAGGATGAATAAGACCGGATAACGAAATAGTTTTAATAGGCTCATATCCCTCTCCTTTTGATTAAGAACGATTGATTTTACAATCATTATGTCTCTTCGATTAGCCATCATCAGTCAGCAAGGTTACTGAAAACCTTTTCTGCTTTAATATAGAGGCCATATCACTGGCATCACTCACTGGGTTTCGAAGGGGTGCTGATTGATAATTGGAATTACCAATCACCTGGGTGATTCTCGATGATTTGGAAGTAATATCGATCCCCCGATCAGTATAAATAGTGGTTGAACGAAAATCCAATTATTGGATATAAGTCCGGTAATTAGGGTACACGTAACAACTTGGTATTTAATTATTGAAGTGCTTTCTACAAATTGTACATGTCCCCAAATTACCTACTTTTCGTTCAGACACTAAATAGTCTGTAAAAATAGTGTTGAAATAACAAATAATAGTAGTTGGCCCATTTAAGTCCCGGATTTGTTTAAGATTACCTGCAAGCTAACTAATTTAAAGCTGTTATGACAAGATGAAATAAATTTCGCTTAGTCGGTGCCATTGAAATGCAGATCTATTTTCTATTTTTTGCGCTGGTTCGGCATCATTCATAACAATGCCTTGCCATATAAATATGGTTGTGATTAGGTTGGATTTGATTAATGCTATCTGCTCTCCCTGGCCAATCCCGGGTTGTTGTCCAAAATGTAATGGTCGAATCTGGAAACATGGTTTTACCACCGCTTAACGATGCTCTTATAAAGAAATTATTTTTTTAATTTGATACTCATTTCCAATACTATTTTTTTGGTGTATTCACCATATTCATCAATTTTTTGATCTCCAAAAACACCTAATACTAAAATACATCCGACGATAGTTTTATCGGTATCAAAAACCGGAGCACTGATCACGTTAACTCCGGGATACGCCCGGCTTTTTGCAAAAGAAAAACCATCTTTTCGACATTTGATAAGTTCAGCCTTCAGGCTCTCTGAATTCAGAGGAATATTCCGTTGAGATTCTGGTTGTTCTGAAGTGTTATTTGGAGCCAGTGTTATATCGCTTCTTAAGAAATTGACATTTTCCTGATTTAGAATCTTCTTCTGCTCTTTCTCACTGGAAAAAGCTAAAATTGTCTTACCATGGGCACCGTAGTTGATCGGAAACCGTTGACCTGGATTCAATGATAATTGTAGGTTGGCTTTAATTTCATGCTGGGCAATATTATAAATGTAGTCCCCTCTTATTTGACCAAACGTTGCCGTACACTTTGTGCTTGCGGCCAGTTTTTTAAGTAAGGGTATTGCCAACCCTTTGAAGTTAGCTCCTTCAAATTTTGCGAAGGCCAGGATAATACCCAGAGCAACACTTATTAGCGGAATTAAAGTTTAAGTATGCTGCAAAGAATGAGGGAATAAAAAAACAGTAATTGAATAGTCAGTTAATTATACATGTTTGTAATATTGCAACATCATTTTATCTTATCTTGTAATTTGCCATCATTTCAATGTCAATAAAGATATAAAGCCATCAAGTCTTCCTTAATGTTAAATTTAAAAACTTGACAGTTCGTGAAAAAGTTACCTATATGTTGAACAGTCAGTTAATTATAAATTGTTAAGGTTGAAAATGGGGAAACGATATAGTGCCGAAACCCGAAAACCGGAGATTCTGGAATACTACTATCAAGTAATAATAAAAGAGGGAATTGAGGGCGCTTCCATCGCAAAAGTGGCAAAAATGATGGATATTCATCCCAGTTTGATTATTCACTATTTTAATACTAAAGATAATATGAATGTTGAACTGGTCAACACTATTGTTGAAAAGTTTAATTCCCCTCACTTTTTAAAGTTTGAAAGCATTCAGGACCTGAAAAAGCGCCTTAATAAATTAATGGATACACTCTTTTCATTTGAATGGTCTAGAACAGTGCATCCCGGTGTTTTTTATGCTTTCTATTACTTGAGTTTTCGGAATCCCTTGATTAAAGAACAATTCCAGAAAATGTTTATAAATTTTCGTAATTATCTGGCAGAAGAATTTCGATTTTATAAAAAGGCAGGAATCATTAATGTTGAGGATCCAGTAAAAGCAGCTGATATCGTTGTGACAATGGTTGAAGGTTTGGAGTTTCATGCCGGATTTTTAAAAAATGGTCAATCATTTGAAACATTTGCCAAATACTCTAAGAAGTTGGCACTCACAATGTTGGAAATCCCCGGCACAAACTGATAAAATCGGAATTATTAATGAAATATGAGTTTGGAAGTGTCAAAACCAATTAACTGTATGTTCAATTAAAAACATGCCCGCCACAAATAATGATATGAGTAGAAAAATTCATTTTAGGAGGTCAATTCAGTTAATCATTGCCAGTTGTCACAATTTTATTCCGTTCATAAAATTTCATATTTGGATTTTTATTCGCTGTTAATTTAGAGTTTAACGCTAAATATTAGGAGAAGTTATGAAAATCTTAAGAGTAGATTTAACCAATAAAACCATTAAAACAGAAACCGTACCTGATAAGTATCAGGATTTAGGTGGGAGGGGACTGACATCAACATTTTTAGGTGATGAAGTACCAGCTACCTGTGATCCTCTGGGACCGGAAAATAAACTGATTTATGCCCCCGGTTATTTAACAGATACGCCTTTAATTAATACGTGTCGCTTATCGGTGGGTGCCAAAAGCCCTTTAACTGGTGGTATAAAAGAGAGTAATGCCGGGGGTACAATTGCTGTTGATTTGGCTAAAATGGGATTTAAAGCCGTTATCGTCGAAGGGAGTAATCCACCGAAAAAAACTTCTTTACTTAAAATTGAAGCGGATGGTTCTGCTCAGTTATTGGACGCATCCGAATATTATGGCAAACGCACTTATGAAACAGTCGCTAAAATGAAGGAAACATTTGGTGAGGATTACAGTTTCACTCTGATTGGTCCGGCTGGTGAGTATCAACTGGGTTCGGCATCGATCCAAACGACTGACCGTGATGGAATGCCCTGTCGAGCTGCTGGTCGAGGTGGTCTGGGAGCCGTAATGGGTTCCAAAGGATTCAAAGCTCTGGTGGTCAGTCAGAAAGGAAAAGTTCCCGTTAAACTCGCTGATAAAAACGCCTTTCGGGATGCTTCTAAAAAATATACCAAAGCTGTTAGAGATGATGAATTCAGTGGTGAAACCCTGGCAGAATTTGGAAGTGCGGTTTTAGTGGGGCCCATTAATGCTGCCGGTGCTTTTTCCACTAGAAATGCGACACAAGGTCAGTTTGAACAAGCTGATGAGATTAGTGGTGAAAATATGACCAAAATTATGAAAGAACGTGGTGGTCAACCAGCTCATAAAGGTTGCGCAAAATGCATTATCAATTGTTCAAATGTTTTTGTTGATAAAGATGGGAAATATATGACTTCCTCTTTGGAATACGAAACCATTTGGTCAATGGGAGGAATGTTAGGAAATGCTGATTTGGATTCCATCGCAAAATTGGATTATTTATGCGATGACATCGGTTTGGATACGATTAATACTGGCGTTGCTATTGCAGTAGCGATGGACGCAGGGTATCGGGAATTTGGTGATGGTCAGGCTGCCATAGAGCTAATGGAGGAAGTGGCTGAAGGAACCGAATTCGGTAAAATATTGGGTAACGGTCCGGTAGCAGTCGGTAAACACCTGAATCATGATCGTGTACCGGCTGTAAAAGGACAAAGTGTTGCTGCTTATGATCCCCGTGCGATTCAGGGAATGGCTGTGACATATGCCACAACACCCATGGGTGGAGATCACACAGCTGGTTGGGTCGTTGATCAAAACCTGACAGAATTTGGCGGTACCATTGATGCCTTAAAACCGGAAGGTCAAATGGAAGCTTCACGGGATACACAGATTCATATGACAATGGTTGATTCTATGGGAATCTGTGATTTTGCCCAATCAGGTCTAGCTGGAGAGGAAGGTATTGAACCTGTTTATCAAATGATCTCCGCTAAAACCGGAAAACCTTTTACCGGTGATGATTGGGAACTACGTGGTAAACAGATATTAAAAATTGAACGGGAGTTTAATCGTCAGGCAGGTTTTACGAACAAAGATGATCGCTTGCCGGACTTTTTCTATAAAGAACCACTGCCTCCTCACAATGTGGTTGTAATGGTCAGTGATGAAGATATGGATAAGGTCTTTGACTTTGAAAAAGAGATTTAAAAATGCAAGTGCAGGTTAAACTATTTGGAACTCTGGGTAGTAGAAGGGGCGGTTATAATCATGATGAAGGGTTAATCATTGAGTTGGCTGAAGGAGCAAACGTAGATGATCTGGTGAAAACGCTATCTCTGGAAAATTCACGAATTGGTATGATTTGTGTTGATAATCAAAAGATTAACCCGGAACAAACACTGACAGCTGGAGCAATGGTATCAGTATACCAGCCGATTTGCGGCGGTTGAAAAAACCAGGTGATGGCTGGATCTAGTAGATTAAAAATAGACCTTTAGGTGCCCTGTCTTGAATAACCGTTAACGAACTTGAATTTTGTGCCTTTAAAATCAAACTGCTACCAATTGTCATCTCGACGAAGTATGAGAAGAGATCTTTTTTATCTCAATTGATAAGATTTCTCCTCGCGTGCTCGTCGAAATGACAGGGGCAAAGAAATTATTTGATTCTTCAGGTAACATGTTCAACCCAAGTGCAATTAGCTATAGTTTAAAAGTAAAGCAGGTAAAAATAAAAAAGGAGAAAAATGACAGATAATAAAAAAGCCTTAGAATATTCCCAAAAATGGTTGGATATCATTCATAAAGAAACTGTTGACATGACAGAGGCACAATGGATTTCTAAAGAAACCACCAACAACTTTGTAGACCATTTTAATGCAGGTTGGGTTAAGTATCGAAAATCTGCCACTGAAGGTGTTGAATCCGGTGAGTCAGTAACTGAATGGAGAGGTAAAGGGAGCAAATTTTATGATGTTCAGGGTAATGAATGGTTAGATTTTCTGGGTGGTTATGGCGCTTTGGATTTAGGTTGGTCACATCCGGAAGTTGTTAAGGCTGTTCAGGCTCAGGCTGGAAAATCTGGAATCCCAACCCAGGAATTAATGGATCCTCTGAGAGGTGCTTTAGCTAATTTAATAACTCAAATTGCTCCTGGTGACATTGATCATGCCTTTTTCGTTTCCAGTGGAACAGAAACGATTGAAGGAGCCTTGAAGATTGCCAGACTACATACTAAAAAACATGCCTTTATAGCAACTGTTAAAGCTTTTCATGGGAAAACCTCTGGTTCTTTAGCGATGATGGGGAAAAAAGACTACCGTGAAGCGATGCAGCCCTTTGGTACGCAGGTTTTCCATGTCCCCTTTGGTGATGCAGATGCGCTCCGAAAGCAATTGGAAATTTGTGATATTATTGGTATCGGAATCGCTGGTTTTATCGCTGAACCCATCCAGGGTGAGGCCGGAGCCATTGTTCCTCCTGATAATTATTGGCCGGAAGTTAGAAAAATTTGTGATGATTTTGGTATTTTGTTGATTGCGGATGAAGTTCAAACTGGTCTTTGCAGAACAGGTAAAATGTGGGGAGTGGATCATTGGGGAATTGTTCCCGATATTATGTGTGTGGCAAAATCCTTAGGTGGTGGTGTTATGCCAGCGGCAGCTTTTATCGGAAAGAAAGAAATCTGGAAAGCCTTTGAAGAGCCAAATCCATTTATGCATACGACTACGACAGGAGGTAATCCGTTGGCTTGCGCGGCAGCGATTGCGACCATTAACGTTATGTTAAAAGGAGATATTGCACAAAAATCCGCAGAGATGGGTAATTATTTTATGGGTGAACTAAACAAGATTGCCACGCAGTATGATGATATTTATGATAAAATTACTGGAAAAGGGCTTCTAATTGGACAGCATTTTAAAGACAGTGATGTTGGTTACCAGGTGGCAGCAGGATTGTTTAAACGTAAAGTGTTGGTAGCGGGCACTTTAATTAATGCTCAAGTTATTCGATTTGAACCGCCGTTGATTGTAACCAGAGAAGAGGTCGACGATGTATTGAATCGATTACGTGATACTTTGAAAGAAATAACTGGCCGATAAAGGAAAAAGATATTAAAGGGGGAATAACAGAATTTAATAATGCAAGCCTGTATATTTCATTATTATACTTGGGCAAAAAAAACTTTTGTCATTTTCCCGTAAAATAATATGTCGACTGAGAAGCAAACAAAAGACCTAAATAACCCCGCCCTAAACAAAATACAGGTAGAGAGGATCTCTACTAAAATTCGTTGTGCGATCGATGAGATTCATAAAGAAGCAAAAGCGAATCTCGAGTGGCTGCTAAAATCAATGAATTCCTATTTTTTTGCGGTGATGGAGGATGAACCAGAAGCATTATCAACGCTTGTCACAAATTTGTCATACATATCTAAAAATGAAGTATTAATGTTAGCTGATAGAGAAGACAGGCTAATTGTGGCACGTTTGAATCAAGTGTCTTCTTTTTGTGATACACTTGAAAGACTGAAAGATAGAAATATCTCCTATTCATACACATCCAGTTCTTATCTACCGCTTCCAAGAATAAAAAATGAACTGGAAATTCAACGATTTGAGTTTGATTCCAAAAGTAATTTGGAAGTTGCTGGGACGCATACAGAAAGCATACCAGAAGTAGTTACAAAACCCATCAAAGAGAGTTTAAGAAAAGAACATCCAAATTTTGAGTTAGATAAATTTGACCAGGTATTAAAACTATTTGGGGCCAATAATGCAGGATATGTACAAATAGATTCACCCCGTAGAATTGCTCGTTTTTTTTGGCTTTATCAACAAACAGTGAACAATGGTGATATTTACTTCGATATTGAGCAAATTACCGCGATGGGTAATAAAAAAGAAACAAGAATTTTATTCGGTGTTGGAAACCCACCTCAGCGACAGTTTATTCTTCAAATTATTAATATATTTAAACGTTTGAATATTCATGTTTCCCGATCTACCTGTATCGGTGTCAATAATGGCCAATTTCCATACTTTTTAGGTGCTTTTTGTGTTAATACGGAAACCGGTGGTATTATTGAAAAAGGAACCAAAATTTATGATTTAATTAAAGATGAAATATTTAATACCTTGATATTGGCGCCAACCTCTGCTTCTTATATAAAGCTGTTATTACCGGGTTTGATAAATGGTATTGACTGCTCTTTAATTGAGATTCTAATTGGTTTTTGTCATGCCAATTTAGCCCACAATCAACAGAGTCGTTTCGGCTTGCAGGATGTCATCCGAGCTTATCATACACACCTTGATATCTCTCTCCAATTAATTAAGCTACTTAAAAACCGATTTGATCCTGTCTTAAAAAATCGGGAAATTCAGTATCAAACCTTATTGGATGAAACGATAAGCATTGTTCGTAACTTTAGTACCGGGCGTCGTTTTCTGGATGAACTCAGAAAGGAAATTTTTGAGTGTGGTCTTTCTTTTATTCGTCATACACTGAGAACTAACTTCTTTATAACCGATAAACTTGCATTAGCATTCCGTCTCGATCCGATTTATTTAAATGAGCTAAATACTAACATCACCCAAAATTTGCCGGTTGATCGTCCATATCGAATCACTTACTTTCACAGTGAGCTTGGCATGGGATTCCATATAGGTTTTTCCGATATTGCCAGGGGTGGTTGGAGAACAATTATTACCAAAGGTCAGGATGATTATGAAACTAACGCAAGTACGGTGTTTAAGGATACTTATCTCCAGGCGCAGATTCAACATTTAAAAAATAAGGACATATACGCTGGTGGATCAAAGATGCTTACTATTTTAAATGTTGGGGATGAATATAATTTTGAAAATATTAATAAATTTCTCTATGAGATACAATTTGGTTTTATTAATGCGCTTTTAGATATTTATCTGACCGAAAATGGAAAGCCAAAAAATCCCTTGATAGTAGATTATTATCAAAAAGATGAAGCGATTGAATTGGGACCCGACGAGAATATGCATGATGTGATGATAGAGCGAATCGCTAATGTGGCTGAAAAAAGAGGTTACTCGCTGGGGGCAGGAATTATATCGAGCAAGAAGACTGGAATTAATCACAAAGAATTTGGAGTGACGGCGTTAGGTGTGGTAAAATTTGCAGACCTGACGATGCAGGAACTCGGTATTAATATTCAAAAAAATCCTTTCACAGTGAAGTTTACAGGTGGTCCAAACGGTGATGTGGCAGGTAATGCGATGTCTCAACTACTGGATTTATGCCCTTTTGTAATGATCAATATGATCTTAGATGAAACAGGTGTATTTTATGATCCCCTGGGAGCGGATAAGAAGGAGCTTAGACGAATATTACTAAAAGAAGATCTTGAAGGATTCGATCCAAAAGCACTCCATCGCGGTGGTTATATTCTATATCGCCAAAAAACTAAAATGGATGGAATGAGACAAGTATTTAAAAAAGTGGTTTGCGGCCATACAGGTTTAAAAGAGTACTGGGTCTCAAGTGACGAGTTTTATCATGAATTTGATCATGTGATTTTCAAGGTTTCTGCTGATCTTTTTATCCCGACAAATGGCCGTCCGGAAACTATTGATGTGAAGAATTTTCATCGTTTTTTCAATGAAGATGGCAGTTTATTAAACCGGGCCATTGTCGAAGCGACCAATTTATTCATCTCCCCTTCTGCTAAAATAGAGTTGCAAAAAAAAGGAATGATCATAATTAGTGATACTTCTGCTAGTAAATGTAGCGTTATTGCTTCGGCTTATGAGATTATCGCAAATTTGCTTTTATCAGAGAAGGAGTTATTATCCATTAAGGAACGATATGTTTCGCAAGTGATTGCTATTCTTAAAAAGCGGGCTGAAGAAGAAGCCAGCTTGATTTTTGATCGCTATAAAAAGGCTCAGGGTAGTTTACTTTATTCCGAAATATCCGATGCTGTCAGTACCGAAATTAATAATCATTATGCTACTTCGTATGACTTCTTCAGGCATAATCCGTCATATTGTGATAAGCCCCTTTACCAGAAAGCGATTTTATCTCACCTTCCCGAAATTTTAAAAAATAATGAAACATTCTGTAAACGGATTGATAGTTTGCCCCAAAAATACAAAGCGGCAATACTGGCAAGTGAAATTGCGGCTTTTATAGTGTATCGCGGAGATAATAAAGCCAGCTTCATTCACATGGTAGAAGGGCATCTATCTCAAATTTAAAAGTGTGTCAGGAAAGTCAGTTAGTACTTCTTTAAACCTTGTATCCAAAGACCTTATGTTTGCTGCTTGGCTAAATAAAAAGGAGTCATTTGCATTAGCATTGAGAATCACTTAAACTGCATTAACCGTTAACCAAATACCCCCAAATTCCAGTAAATTAAACCAAATTTTTGCTTGATAATTATGACTAGTGACCTTGTTATTGATCATCTCCCTTTGAAAAAATCGATTGCGTCCAGGTTGTTTGGAATTGTGTTTTCCATATATTTTATTGTGACGTTTTGTCTAACGATTGTTCAAATGGTTGCGGAATACAATCATACTAAAAACGAGATTTTCAGAGAAGTTAAACTTCTGGTTTCCACCATTGAACCTATCCTGGGGAAAAGCATTTGGGATATCGATATGCCGCGTGCCTATTCAGTTGTTGATATCATAAGTAAACAATCTATTGTTGAAAGTGTCGAAATTGAAGATGAAAAGGGGACTCTTATCATGTCGGCCACTGATAAGGCACTAGACCGTCAGCCGGCTAATAACAAGTATCAAAAGCATATTCCTGATCTAAACAGAAACAAATATCTCTACGAATTTGAAATAATACATCCCAATATTCAAACAAAAATTGGAAAAGGAACAATTTATTTCAGCCAGGATGCGGTTTTGCAGCGGGTGAAATACGGATTTGCACTAATCATTATTAGCTCATTATTAAAGACAATGGCATTATGGGGTATTTTCTTAATCGTGTCTCGAAGATTGTTAGCGAAACCACTGGGTCAGTTGATTGAAATAATAGAACAAATAAATTTTGAAAATTTGGAAAAATTATCAGTTAAAATTAAAAGTAAAAGTTATGATGAGTTGAAAATATTTGAAACAACACTTGACAAAATGGTTCGGAACTTGATTCAGGCAAGGCGCAAAATTACAGAAAATGCCAGAGAATTGGAGGAAAGCAATCGAAAACTTCAAGAAATGGATCAATTGAAAGATGAATTTCTTGCCAATACTTCCCATGAATTAAGAACACCATTGCATGGTGTCATTGGCATTGCACGCTCATTAAAAGAATATTTAGCCAGTCACCAACTAATAGAAGTGCAGTCAAATTTAACCATGATCGTTAACATTAGTAAACATTTATCTAGGTTAGTTGATGATATTCTGGATTTTTCTAAATTAAAGCATGGCACCTTACGAATTCACCCACAGCCACTTGATATCAACCAGGTATTTAAGGTTGTCATCCAAATATCACAACCACTAATTAGTGATAAAAAACTACAAATTGAGAATGGTTTGCACAATGATCTTCCCTTTGTCCTGGCAGATGAAAACCGTTTGCAGCAGATATTTCAAAACCTTGTTAACAATGCAATTAAATATACAGAAACAGGTATTATACGTGTGATAGCACAGGAAAACAATGAGTTTCTTGCGATTTCCATTATAACACCAAATCAACCTATTCCAGCTGAAAAGTATCAATCAATTTTTAACGCTTTTGAGCAAGGAAACGGCACAATCGAACACCATCATGATGGGGCCGGATTAGGGCTGGCGATTGTAAAACGACTGGTAGAGTTACACGGCGGCTCCATTACAATAAAGAGTGGCGATGATATTGGTAATTGTTTTACATTTGAGCTTCCAATAGCCACATCAGTGAGTGAGTCTGTCCAGGTTAATAAACTAGCCACCCCGATGGTTGTTCCCCAAAAGGCACCGATACCGCTATATCAACTAAATATCGATCAAAATTCTCTGTTCAAATTATTGGTGGTGGATGATGATATTACTAACCTACAGGTGGTTATGAACTATCTGACTCCTTATAAGTATTCTATCAATTGTGTACAAAGCGGAATAGAAGCGCTGAACTGGATCGATACCAACGGACCTCCAGATCTTATTTTACTCGATATTATGATGCCTCAAATGAGTGGGTTTGAAGTGTGTCGAAACATTCGTCAAAAGTTTGCCGCCGAAAGTTTGCCTATCTTGTTTTTAACCGCCTCCCATCGTAGAAAAGACGTGGAAACTGGTTTTTCAATAGGTGCTAATGATTACCTTACCAAACCATTTGAGAAACCTGAATTATTGTCCAGGATTAGGGTTCACCTCAAGAATTTGCTTGTTAAAAGACAATTACAGCTTTTGCGTGACTGCGCGAATCAAATTTCTGAATTTAAGGAACGAGAGCAGATGTTGAGTTTTGCGGTTGACCATTTAGTTTCCTCGCGGTTAGTGACCAACGCAGTTCTTTTTAATGATGATAATTTCTATCACCCTAATTCCGAAAATTATCTGTTTTTGGAGAAACAACCATCCATCGATATTCTTGAACCATATCAGGATAATCCGGAGCAGCGAATCATCATTATCAACACCATCAAGGAAACTGACTCTATCTACCAGTTTTACAGGGACCTGGAGCATGGTGAAGAAATTCTGGGCTGTCATTTGGTCTTTTTAATACCTGAATGTTGTCAGGAAAGCATCATCTGTTTATTTCGAAATAAAGCCAGGATGCCTTTTAGTGAGTTGGATAAAGAATTTATGTCCAATCTAATGGATCAAATCAAGACCATCGAACACAATATTCAATCTATGTTGAGCAATCAGTTGGTAATAGCGCTTCCTGAAATTCAACCTAACCTATCCAGAATTTCACATATTTCTGCTGATTCTCCTTATTGTCATATTTATATTGAACATGAGCCTGAACCCAGGGAAGTACGAATTTCCCTGTCCAATCTGGACCTTTATTTTAATGATGATTCATTGTTGAGAATTCACCGCTCATATTTGATCAATCCGGGAAAAATCGTAGAAATCAAAAAAAGATATGTGGGTAACAAAAAATATCGATATGAAGCAACAGTAGGTGCTAAAAACAATCTGTATTTTCTGCGTATCGGAGATAGTTATGTTAAAAAAATGACCTACATATTCCCTCAATATTTTTAACAATATTGGTAAGCTATCGTTCTAAATTTAGTTTGAATCAAACCAAAAATGATTTAACTCTCCTTATCCTCCAGCGTCTTCCTGCAACATTTATTTTATATACTATATTTTATATGTTTTTGTAATAAAAGCCTTTTTTGCGACAATTAAGGTTTTTTTCTGCGCCGTTTGCCGACAACATGCTTGTGATTAATTCCTGATTTCATATGTTTAACTCGTTAGTGATACAAAAGCTTTTATGATCATTTTCCGGTTGAATAGTTATTCACCTAATAGAATTAAAGGAGATCATCAATTATGAATGAAGTCACATTAGCTGCAACCCAAATGTCTTGTTCCTGGAATTTGGACGAGAATATCAAAAAAGCAAAGGTAATGATTCTCGAAGCAGCCAAAAAGGGCGCTAATATTATTTTAATCCAGGAGTTATTTGAGACACCTTATTTTTGTATCGAACAACATGTAAAGCATTATGACCTCGCCAAACCCCTGGAAGGGCACCCTGTTATTATTAAAATGTCTGAGCTAGCAAAACAACTGGGTGTTGTTTTACCAATAAGCTTTTTTGAGAGAGATAATAAAGCCTATTTCAATTCTTTGGTAATGATTGATGCCGATGGATCTGTAATGGAAACCTATCGTAAAACACATATTCCTAATTCAATTGGATACCATGAGAAACATTACTTTAATCCAGGTAATACAGGTTTTAAAGTGTGGAATACACAATTTGGGAAAATTGGAGTCGGGATCTGCTGGGATCAGTGGTTTCCGGAAACAGCACGCTGCCTGTCTTTAATGGGTGCCGAAATTCTGCTGTACCCCACCGCTATTGGTTCAGAGCCTCAAGATGCAGGTTTGGATAGTAGTCAACATTGGCAACGGGTGATGCAAGGTCACGCTGCTGCTAACATACTCCCTCTGGTTGCTTCAAATAGAATAGGTCTGGAAAGCTGTGAATCCCTGGAAATGACTTTTTATGGGTCGTCCTTTATCGCTGACCATACAGGCGCTATCCTGACGGAAGCCAATAAACATGACCAAACCGTTCTAACTGCGACATTTGATCTGGATGCCATCAGGAAATATCGTGAAGACTGGGGGGTTTATAGAGACCGGCGACCAGAGCTTTATCAAGCTATCTCAACCCTGGACGGTAGATATTAACAACTTTTATAATCTTTCGACGAACACCTAAATTAATTCAAAGGAGATATTAGATGGAACATTACGGAATTATAAGTCTAATCCCGGCAGCATGTGTGTTGATTATTGCTCTTATTTCTAAACGTACATTTGAAGCCTTGGTTGGCGGAACACTGATCGGATTTATCATTTGGAAAAAATCAGAGTTTTTTGGTGGATTTGCCGATACTGCCTTAAAAGTTATGGGGGATGGTACCATCGGTTGGATTATTTTGGTTTGTGGGTTATTCGGTAGTTTGATTGCCTTATTGATCCGAAGTGGTGGGGCCATCGCTTTTGGGAATTTCCTGGTAACCTTTATCAAAAACAGAAAAAGTGCCTTATTGACGACCTGGATTTTGGGGTTGGTTATTTTTATCGATGACTATTTGAATGCGCTGACGGTGAGTTCTTCCATGAAAAAAGTGACTGATAAATTTAAAATATCTCGTGAAATGCTGGCATATGTGGTTGATTCAACTGCCGCACCCGTTTGTGTGCTGGTCCCGTTTTCCACCTGGGCAGTTTATTCCGGAGCGCTATTAGAGAGTTCAGGTGCCGCTGAAAAAGGGCAAGGTCTTAGTGTTTATATCTCATCGATTCCCTTTATGTTTTATGCCTGGGTCGCAGTTATCCTGGTCCCTATAGTTGCTTTGGGTATTATTCCCCCAATATTTACAATGAAAAAGGCTGAACAGCAAGTTGCCAATAGATCTAATAGTAATGGTAAAACCGGGCAAATTACCGGTGAAGTTAAAACTGAACTTTTAACGCCCGATAATGAAATTGCACCGGAAGCCAAGGAAAATCCAAAACTCTATAATTTTTTAATACCTATTATACTGCTGATAGCGGCGACTATCTATTTTGAAATAGACATCTTCAAGGGAGTTCTGGTTGCAATAGGTGTTTCAATCGTTATGTTCGCTGCCCAAAAGATTATGACTTTCGGTGATATTTTTGACACCCTTATTGAAGGCTTTAAAACCATGATTTTACCGCTGGCAATTGTTGTTGCTTCTTTTATGCTGATTGAGGTGAATAATGGTTTGGGTTTAACGTCATATGTTATTGAAACAGTAAAACCGTTAATGAGTGGTGCCTTTTTGCCAGCTGTCGCTTTTATTTCGCTCTCCATCATAACCTTTTCGACTGGATCATTTTGGGGGGTTTATGCCGTTGCGTTTCCGATCATTATACCATTGGCTCAGGCAATGAATACCAATTTACCTTTAGCTATCGGTGCTGTAATATCTGCCGGTGCATTGGGAAGTCATGCTTGTTTCTATGGGGATGCAACGGTATTGTCAGCAGCCGGAAGTGGTTGTAGCAACATGAACCATGCTTTAACACAAATTCCTTATGCGATTATCGCAGCCATAGTAGCATTTTTTCTTTTTATTATTGCTGGCTTGATGTTATAATAAAAGCCATAGATAATTTAAGAAATTTAATATTTTGAAGGTGATACAGATAT
>Ga0233437_1002573_pt1 | contig 26782 bp, 23 predicted proteins | sample SI_122_August201_FD_182714 | JGI IMG/M metagenome (GOLD analysis project Ga0233437, IMG submission 182714) | Seawater microbial communities from Saanich Inlet, British Columbia, Canada - SI_122_August2016_200_MG | ecosystem: Environmental > Aquatic > Marine > Inlet | place: Canada: British... | reverse complement strand
AATTATAAAAATATTCTTCTTAAATTTATTAATAATAATATTAAAAGGAGTAAAAATGAACATTTTATTAATTGGCATTCAAGGTTGTGGGAAGGGAACTCAAGCTAAGATTCTTGAAGAGAACTTTAGTTGGAAACATATAACTACTGGAAATCTGCTTAGAGAGAATATTGAGAAAAAAACTGAATTAGGGCTAACTGCAAAGAAGTTTATGGATGAAGGAGAACTTGTACCTGATAAATATGTTTTCCAAATTGTTGAAGATGCATTAGCAAATGCAAAAAATGGTACAATATTAGATGGATTCCCAAGAAACATGGAGCAATTAAAGTACTTGGAAAATAACTTTACTATAGATAAAGTAGTTCTTCTAGAATTGTCAGATGAAAAAGCTATTGAACGTGTTTCATCAAGAAGAAATTGTGTAAATTGCAAAAAGGATTATAATCTGCTTTACAGCAAACCAAAGGTAGAAGGTGTATGCGATGTATGTGGTGGAGAGATTGTTCAGAGAGATGATGACTATGAAGCTGCTATAATTAAAAGAATCGAAAAGTTTTATAATGATACTTCTGAAGTTATTACATATTTCTCAAATGAAGGAAAACTTATTCGAGTTAATGCAGATGATCCAATAAATACAATTCAGGAGAATATTGTAAAAGCACTTAAAGTTTAACCTAAGTCTTAAATAAATTAAAATGATAGAAACAAAGCGGGATAAAGTTCAAAAGATTGCAATTGTAATTTTAACAATATTTGCAATTGCAAATTTTGAGTTATTATTTTTAAATTTATTAAAACTAAATAACTCAATAATTAGTATATATACACAAATATCCATAATTTTCTTAACTTTTTATATAAGTTATAGATTAATTAAAAATGGAATTACTGTACAAAGACTTCTTAACCTCCTGCCAGATATCATTTTTATTTTCATTGGATTAATGATTAAAGATTCCGAGAGAGTTTTTCAGCTCTTTTTAATAGGTCGTCAAATAATCTCTCTATTAAATATGAGATCATTATCAAATAAGAAGGGTACGATCTTAGATAAACTCTCTGATAATCCACCAGTACTGGTAATGTTAACGTTCTTTTTTACAATATTTATAGGAACGCTCTTGCTCATGCTACCTGTTGCTACTACAAACGGTGAAGAAACAACTCTCTTAGGAGCAATATTTACATCAACATCTGCAACATGTGTTACCGGTTTAATTGTTTATGACACTGGCACACACTTTACATATTTTGGGCAGATGATCATTCTAACGTTAATACAAATTGGTGGTTTAGGAATAATGACCATATCAAGTGCATTCGCTATAATTCTTGGGCAAAAACTAAGTTTAAAACGAGAATCTATGATGCAGAACGTAAGTGGTGAATCTAATAAACTTGATATGATAAATCTGGTAAAGAGTGTTGTTATAGTTACTATAACTCTAGAATTACTTGGTGCAGTAATAATGTATTTTACATTTATATCAAAATCATATAATATAAATCAAGCTATGTACCACGCAATATTTCATTCTGTATCAGCATTTTGCAATGCTGGATTTAGTTTATATCCTAATAGCTTAATGATATATTTAGATAATTTCAATATTAATTTTGTTATCACATCACTTATAATTTTGGGTGGAATTGGCTTCCCTGTGATGAAAGATATTCAGAGAACTATTACAAATAAATTCCGTTATAAAAGATTAACACTTCACTCAAAAATTGTAATCTCATCCACGCTTACATTGCTTCTTTTAGGAACAATTATTTTCTTCATTTCAGAATATAATAATGAGATGAAGGGCTTTAGCTTTTCTGATAGATTGTTTGCATCATATTTCCAATCAGTTACAACCAGAACAGCTGGATTTAATACAATTGATACATCAAACATAAGTAAAGGATCATCGTTTATTTCTGGAATATTAATGTTTATTGGTGCCTCACCCGGTTCAACTGGAGGTGGAGTAAAAACAACATCATTAGTTGTTGTTTTAGTTGCCGTAATAGCTATGTTTCGTGGACATAAAGATGTAAATATCTTTAAACGAAAAGTATCAGAAAGAATAATTAAGAAAGTAATGGCACTGGTAGCTGCATCTATTTCATTTCTTACGCTAATGATTTTTCTATTACTTATTTTTGAACCGTTTACATCCGAAAAAATCATATTTGAAGCAATATCAGCTTTTGGGACAGTTGGACTTTCTATGGGAATTACAAACAGTTTATCGGGTGCTGGGCAGGTGATAATTGTTTTATTAATGTATTTAGGAAGAGTAGGTCCATTAACACTTATGTTTGCAATTTCAGAAACTAAAGACAGATCTTACTTTACATACACTGAAGAAAAAATAAGTATTGGTTAAATTATTTAAGATAGAGTTTTTCCTACAACCAATTTGGGTGTAGAATAGGAGTATATATGGCAAAGTTTGCAGTGATAGGCTTGGGAAAATTTGGTATGAATGTTGCAACAACTCTTTTTGAAAGAGGAGCTGAAGTAATCGCAATTGATAACGATAAAGCTCTTATTGATGAGATTGCTGGACGTGTAAGTGTTGCGATACATCTAAATAGCACAGATGAAAAAGCGTTGAAAATGAATAGAATCCAAGATGTAGATGCCGTTATTTTGGCTATTGGGAATAACATAGAGGTTAGTGTATTAACAACTGTTCTTCTAAAGAAACTTGGAGTTAGCAATATCCACGCAAAAGTAGATAGCAAAGTTCATGCAAGAATTTTAGAACTTCTTGGTATTCATAATATTATCTTCCCGGAAGAGCAAATTGGAAAACAACTAGCTAATTCTCTGATATCAAGCAGTGTAATGGAATATGTTGATCTTTCTAGTGGGCACAGTGTTGTAGAGCTGATCGTACCAGATGTATGGATAGGGAAAACATTGCAACAACTTGCTCTTCCAACAGAAAAAGGTGTGAATATAATTGCCATAAAGTTTACAACTCAAAGTGTTACCGAAGAAGGTGAAAACGTAATTCGTAATGAAATAAATGATATGCCCGGTGCAAATGATGTAATAAATGAAGAAGATGTAATGGTGCTTATAGGGCCTAAAAGTAAAATTGATGAGTTAATTGAAGAAACAAGTAAAAAAGGATAGTATTATGAGGTTATCATTTAGCGGAAAGATCAAATTGTTAGTAATTATAATGTTCATTGTTTCAATTCTTCAAGCTGGAATAATTTTACATCTTATAAACAATTCAAGCAGTTTCTTCCAAATAAAATTAGATGTGCAGAATACGATCTTTATAGGAATTTTCGTACAGTTTCTTTTAACACTTATTATTGTAATCTACGTACCAATATTCCTTCATAAAGCTTTTACTGAGATCAATAACATCATCAAAGATATTTCACAAGGTGTTTATACCATCGATATTGATCTAAATAATCAGGAAACCTCTATTGATAAAGAATTTTATGCTGTAATCTCTCATCTTAAGGTAATGCTTAAATCTATTCTTACTTTTGATAAATTAAAAAGGGAAAAAATAGTAGAACATCATAACAGAATTGTTTCTATTTTAAACCTAACTGATGATGGATTTGTAATCGTAGATAAAAAAGGCAACTTTATCTATATGAATGAAAAAGTTACAGATACTTTTCCGGCATTAGATGATAAATCTAATATTATAGAAGCGAACTTTCCTCCCGAAATTGAAAACAATATAAAAAAATATACGCTAAATATTTTAAACTCTCAAACAAAGCAAGAACCACAACAGTTTTTTGTACCCTCACTTAAACGACATATTATTCTTAATAGCGCAATGATCCGTAATGCTGCAGGACAGCCAATTGGTGCAATAATTGCATTAACAAATCTAGAAAAAAGAAAGCAAAATAAAGAAGAAGAGATATAGAAAATTAAATGAAAATTGAATATCTTGCAAATGAAAAGCAAAGAATAGATAAGTATCTTGTAAGTTTAGAAATTGATGAATTATACTCAAGATCTTTTATTGATCGACTTTTACAAGATCATGCAATACTGGTTAATAATAAACCAGTTAAAAAGAATTATAAGTTATCGTTATCCGATATTATAACAATTAGTTTACCTGAGGTCAAAGATCTTGAGATTAAACCAGAGAATATTCCAATTGATATTGTTTGGGAAGATGATGATATAGCAATAGTGAATAAGCCTGTTGGAATTGTTGTTCATCCTGGAGCTGGAATACAAAATGGAACGCTTGTAAATGCTTTGATGTTCCATTTTAATAAAAAACTATCAATTCAGCACGACCCGCAAAGACCAGGAATTGTTCACAGACTTGATAAAGATACAAGTGGGCTTCTAATTGTTGCTAAAAATGATAGAGTTCATTCTTTGTTATCTAGAATGTTTCAAGACAGAACTATTAAAAAAACTTATCTTGCGATCACAGCCGGAATTCCTTCCATTAAAGAAGATACAATTAAAACATTAATAGGACGAAGCAAAAAAGATAGAGTAAAAATGACAGTTACATCTGATGGAAGAGAAGCAGTAACACATTATAAGATTATTAAATATTACGATTTTTTCTCATTGGTAGAAGTTTTACTCGAGACGGGTAGAACTCATCAGATCCGCGTTCATTTTTCACATATTAATTGCCCTATAATGGGTGACAATACATATTCAACACTAAAACGCACTCTTAGTATTGTGCCATTTCATTATCAAAAGAAAGTGAAATACTTGTTGGCAAATCATCTTAAAAGGCAAGCATTACATGCATATAGATTAGAGTTTGAACATCCAATAACAAAAGAAACTGTAAGAGCAGAAGCTCCAATTCCTGAAGATATTCAATACACAATGGATTGGCTTGAAAAATATTTTATTACTGAATGAATGATTTGAGATAAAATTCTGTGATGTTCTGTTTCTTAAAACCTTATTTATTTGACAAAAATAGTTTTAAAATATGCTTAAACATAAGTGTTAATAAGGAGCTCACAAGTGCATTGTAATAATCAGAGCAGAAACATAGAAAATTGTAATTGTACATATCCTTGCAGTAAGAAAGGTATATGTTGTGAATGTATTGGTTACCACCGTTCTATGAATGAATTACCTGCTTGTTACTTCCCTAATGATGCAGAAAAGACATATAATAGATCAATAGAATATTTTATTGAAATATTTCAGCAAGGAAGGATCTAATGTTTATTATTAAGCCTTTAATTTTTATTATTATAAATATGTTAGTCGGATTTCTGTATATATTTGCAATAAAGTTTTTCCTATTTATACCATCCAAAGAAATTAAGATCAATAATAAGCGATTACCGTTTACACCTGCATTTGTTTTTCGAAAAAAGATCTGGCTATTCAAAAAGATCAGAAAATTGGTAAATGATTATATCAATGATACAAAAGATGATAGTGATGGTTCGCGAATAACAAAATGGGAATATAAAATATTTCATCAAACCTGGGATAAAATCACCTTTATGGATAAATATAAATTTATTCCTAAATCGGTTAAAAACAATGTTAAATATTTTATATCAACCATAGCATTTGAAGTTGTAAAGCAGTTCTTAAGAACTTTTATTCCTTTCCTCATGGAAAAATATGAACTTAATAAATATATTGAATTACTCGATAAAAAACTTAATGTTGATTTAATTAAGGAATATTTTAATAAATACATATATAAATATGTTCTAATTTTTGTTTTAGCAATCCATTTTCTCATAGGTTTAGGAAATATGCTGATTTATTTATTTGTTAAATAGGATTATAGTTATGAGCAGAAATCATGTAATATTAATTTTAGTACTAACTGTTATTGTTCTAATATTTTACCCAGTATTAATTAAGAATAATGAAGTTATAAAGAACATAGATTCTGAAGCAATCTCGAGAGATGAGCCAAATCATTTAGAATTTGATAAATTTAAGAAAACAAAAGAGATATTTTCTTCAAGAAGGAATTCAATAACAATTGCTGCTAAGATTGTTGAACCTGCTGTAGTAAGTGTTAACGTTATAAAAACTCAGATCGTAAAACGTAGGCACAGTTTGTTTTTTGGATTCTATGATGAAGTTCCATACAGCATTCAGGGAATAGGCTCGGGAGTTATATTTTCTAAAGATGGTTTTATTCTTACAAATGCTCATGTTGTAGAGGGTGCCACCGAAATAAAAGTTATTTTAACAGATACAAGACAATTTGATGCAAAAGTAATTGGAATTGATACAGGACATGATATTGCGGTCATTAAAATTGAAGGTGAAGAATTACCTTATGCATCATTTGGCGATTCAGATGATCTAATAATAGGAGAGTGGGCTATCGCTCTTGGAAATCCTTATGGTTTTTTAATTAAAGATAGTAAGCCAAGTGTGTCAGTTGGTGTTATATCAGCCATTAACAGAGACTTTGCTGAAAATAAAGATGGTAAGATCTACCGCCACATGGTTCAAACTGATGCAGCAATAAATCAGGGGAACAGCGGAGGCCCTCTTGTGAATATCTACGGGGAAATCATAGGGATTAATACATTCATATTCTCTGAATCAGGTGGTAGTATTGGTTTAGGATTTGCAATTCCTGCTAATGCTGTAAAAAAATCTGCACGTGAATTAATTGAATATGGAAAAATACGGCAGATCTGGTTTGGATTCAAAGTTCAAGAGATCAATCCACTAATTGCTTCTCATTTAAAACTTAAAAGTCTTGACGGAGTTTTAGTAAACTTTATTCAAAGAAACAGTCCTGCAGAGAATGCAGGATTACAAGAGGGTGACATAATAAAAGAGATTAATGGAAATAATATAAATGATACTCGTGATGCGGAGTTGGCAGTATTTGATATTTCAGTTGATGATAAAATAAACTTTGGAATTATTCGTGACGGTAAAGAGCAAAAACTAGATTTAAAAGCCTTAGAATATAAATAATATAAAATTAAATTAATATAATTGGAGATAAAATGAAAAAAGTTTTTTTTATAACTACTTTGATAATATCATTGATATTTATAAGCAGTTGCAATGTATCTAATGGTAAAAAAGATAGATCAAAATTTGGTGGGAAAGCTAAGAATCATCAAGTTGAACTTGGAACCATTGTTATAAAACTTGAAGAAACAGGTGAGATCCAACCAATTAGAGAGATTGAGCAAAAATCTCAAGTTAGTGGAGAACTTGTAAAATTTCATATAGAAGAAGGTGATTTTGTAAATAAAGGAGATCTTATAGCAGAGATAGAACCGGATTATAACCAAGCAGAAGCCATCTTAAGGGTTAATAGTAATTTAAAATTAGCTGAAATTGAATTAGAAAATGCAAAAGAAAAATATAATAAGAGAAAGGCTCTTTTTGCTGATAATTATATTTCTGAAACTGAACTTGATAATTATAAAGATACTTATTCAACTGCTCAGATAAATTATGATTCTGCACTTCAACAATATGAATTAATTAAAGATATTGAATCTGCAGATAATCTTTCTAAACTCTATTCTACTGCTTCAGGTACAATAATCCTAAAACCCGTAGAAGAGGGTGAAATGGTTGTTTCCAGTTCCGGCTCATATTCTGCAGGAACCGTAATTCTTAAGCTTGCAGATCTTAGCAGAATGATAGTAAACACAAAAATAAACGAAGTTGATATATCTAAAATTGAAGTTGGAATGAAAGTAAACATTCAAGTTGATGCTTATCCATATGAAACTTTTGATGGAAGTATAACAAAGATTGCAGCAATGGCTATAAATTATAATAATGTAAAAGTTTTCCCAGTGGAAATTGAGTTGGGAGAAGTTGATAAAAGATTAAAACCTGGAATGACTGCAAATATCACAATAATAGGTGAAGAGAGAAAAGATATTGTAGTTATACCAATTCGTTGTATATTCTCTGATGATGAAGGGAATGACATTGTCTATAAAGTAGTAAAAGATTCAATTGGAGCAGGTATTGTTGTAAAGACAGGGATAAATAATTTTCAGCAGGTTGAAATTATTGAAGGTATAGCTGTTGGCGATACAATTTCAACTAAAGAGCCTGAATCAAAAATCGATGATGATCTAAAGATCAAATTCGATTAATTTACAAAATCTAATAATTCTCATTTCTTGTTTTATACTTAAAAGCGATCTAAACAGATCCGGAGGAAGTATATGTTACGTAAAATTGCATTAATTACTTTATTGTTTTTGATATATGATAATATTTTTGCACAAAGACTAATAGAAAGTATAGATCTTGTTCAAACAGAAGATAACATAATAAATATATATCAAAATAGAGATACAGATGAAATCTTCCGTCATTATTCCAATAGAATTGACCCCGCAGTTTTGGATCTGGGAATTGTTAATGATCTATTATCTGAAAATGTTCAGGAAGGAATAATTTGGGAAAAAGGAAAAAAGATACCATTTGCTAAGGGTGAACACTTCCTAGCTACAAAAAATGATTTCATTCTTACAGTAAAAAATTCTTGGGATATTGAAAAAGAAACTTTTTCAAAAGAAGTTAGAAGATACACAATAATTCATAGATCATTGCTGGAATCTGAAGAGAAGCTTCAAATATCAAAAGATCACGACATTATTATGCTCGAAAATGGAAATTTTATTATTTCAAATTTCTCTGATGATTATGGAACAGAATTCAAGTTATACTCAAATAAAATGGAGTTACTAGAATCTTATAAACCATTTATGCTTGGTTATAATAACATTCAATTTTCAGAAAAAAATGGGATTCTTGTTTCAGTGATATATCCAACAAGATCAAATAGGGGAGACAGACTAAAGATACTCTATATTAATACAAAAAATGGTTTTATTTTGCGAGAGAAAGATATTCATAACAATTTCTCAACTGAAAATATCTTTGCTATCAACGATCTTTTTATATTATATGGTGCCGGCTGGATAAACACTTTTACAACAGAAGGTAAACTAAAATGGGATAAAGCATTCGATGAACCTGTTTCAATTTTTGAAGGAGATCAGGGGAAATATATTTATGTAGTAACAACAGAAAAAATATACTGCCTTAAAAAGAAAAATGGCAGTGTTAAATGGTCGGAGAAAATTTCTAAATATTATGAACTTAATTTGGGTAAGATGTTAGAAAGTGTAGTTAATATTGATGTTGTTCCACTTGGAATTTATAGCTTATATAATGGAGCTGAGATTGGTGTAATAATTGGGCAAACTAAAGGTACACTAGGTAAGAGTAGCCTAAAACATCAAATAATACTTTTTCGTTTAGATAAAAAGGGCAAATTACTTGGGCAAGTAGATGTTGCGGTAAAAAGTGAAATCGTTAAGTTAATATCTCTAAATGGTAATTTTAAAATAATAACAGATGATAATGTAAAAACTTATTCTAGATAGATTATTTATCTAAAAAATATATTATAGTAATTTCTTTAATATACCTGTTTCTCTATCAACAATATTCATTTCAACTTCAGCTTCTGCTAACATTTCCTGAGCAAGTTTATCTTCATAAGGTTCCGATATATATATAGTTTTAATTTCGGCGTTTATAAGTATTTTAGAGCAAATTACGCAAGGTTGATTTGTACAGTAAAGAGATGCTCCTCTAATAGAAGAACCATTTATGGCAGCTTGAACAACCGCATTCTGCTCAGCATGAACGCCTCTGCACAATTCATGTCTTTCACCAGAAGGTACATTTAGTTGCTCTCGAAGACATCCTGTAATTCCACAATGCCTAATATGTTTAGGTGCGCCATTATAACCAGATGATATTATCTGATTATCTTTAACGATTATTGCTCCAACTTGTCTACGTAAACATGTAGAACGTGTACTCGCAAGATATGCCATTTCCATAAAATATTGATGCCAACCTGGTCGGATTTTCATTAATTACCTCTAATTATTTTTATTTAATTTTTCGTCGCGTACTAGCTCTGCTTGTGACTTTCGTAAATAATTTGGTTCTAATTCGGAGATTATAGTAAAGTTATATTCGGGGATTTTTCTTTGAAGTGCTATACTAATAAGTGTTGAGGCAAGTGGAATACTGAAATGTTCATTGCAAAATATATGATCAATTCCACTTTCTATGATCTCTTTATTAAATTCTTTTGCACCATCACCAACTATAATAACAGGTTCCTTTATTAGTTTAAGAAAATCCTCTGGTTTTGCATTTGTTTCTGGTACAATTATATCCATTTCAGGTGAATAAAGTGCAGTGAATACTTCCTTCATTCTAGCATCAATTATGGCGAGGATGTTCCTATTTGAATGAACTACATTATTTGCTAATAATTCTAAAGTACTTACTGGTAAAAGTGGAATATTATGAGACATACAAAGGCCTTTTGCTGTAGCTAGTCCAATTCTTAATCCTGTAAAAGAGCCCGGACCATTGGCTATTACAATTAGGTCTATATCAGAGATAGTAATTTTAGAATTCTTAAGCCCTGCTTCTATTTGCGGTAATAAACGTTCAGAATGCGTAACTTTAATATCGAGATGATTTATGTATGAAATGTGATCTTCTTTATAAATTGCGATACTACCGGAACTTGAAGTTGTACTCAAAGCTAGAATATTCAAAATTATTCTCCTAAATAATATTTCTGTTACAGCTTTTAATTAAAATTGTTGGAGTCAAGAAAAAGTAATTATTAAATGATCTTTAAATTACATAAATAAAAATACTATGTTATTTAGCAATTATTCTTATTAATTTCCTTTACTAAGAAACACCATCTCATCAAATTTGCTTCAAAAATAATATTGGAGAATTGATGAAGAAAGCAACAAAGAGTAAGATAGAATTTTTCTTTTTTAAATTATTCATCAATATCTTCAAGCTGGTCCCATATAAGCTTACAAGATCATTTCTGGTAAATCTATTTGTCTTCGGTACAAATTTATTTGATATCCGTAACTCATTAGCAAAAAAACAGCTTGAAATGGTGTTCCCAGAAAAAACAGAAAAAGAGATTAAGAAGATCATTAAGAAAATGTACTATCACATGGGCTTAACAACTGCTGAATCGTATTTTGGCAATAAAGACAAACTTTTTAAAACTTGTAAAATAGAAGGCTGGGATAATATGAAGAATGCTGTTAAAGACGGCAAAGGTGTTATCTTGGCAACTGGACATTTTGGTAATTGGGAACTTGCCGGTAAATATATCGCTTCACATTTTGATATGGCAGTAGTTGGTAAAAGACAACGAAACAGATATTTCGATGATTATACAAATGCACTGCGATTGAAAGATAAGGTTATAGTAATAACTAAAAAAAATGCTCTCAGACCAATACTCAAAATGCTTAGTGAGGGCTATATTGTTAGTTTACTGATGGATCAAAATGCTGGTAAAAACGGCGTTCTTACCGATTTTTTAGGGCATGAAGCATCAACATTTGTTGGTGCAGCTAAGATAGCTATTAAAACAGGATGTCCCATTGCGCCTGCCTACGCTATTAGAAAGGATGACGGAACTCACCTATTTATTTGTGAAGAGATCATCTCACCGGAAGGCTTTAAAAATAATTTAGAAGATATTACTAAATTAACAGAGATAATTTCAAAAAGAATTGAGAAATACATTTATCAATATCCTCATTTATGGTTTTGGGTGCATAAACGCTGGAAAGGTTCAAAAAAAGCCCGTAAGATATAATCCTTTACAATAATGAATAAAACCAAAACTTTTGCTGTTAAGGAGTAGCTTTTGAAAAGAAATATTTTCTTGATCATCATACTTACTTTTTCATTGCTTGGTGCTGTTGAGCATTATAATGCAACAGGTAGGAACGTATCGCCGTCTGTACGTGACACACTATTCTATTATCATAATAATACAGATGATCAATACTGGTTTGGCAGTGAAAGCTGGGCAGTTAAATTTGAATTCAATGAACTATTTGAAGATATAGATTCTCTGGCTTTCGAAGCTGAAGGAGCAAATATATTTTTACCTGGAATAACAGGCTCAGATCCAATAACTATTAAACTATGTGAAGATAGATCCGGTCAGCCCCTTACTCATCAAGACAGTTTACTTTTTACAAGTACACTTCAAGCTTCAGAGATCCAATATCAAAATTGGAATTATATTCCGTTCTCTAATGCAATTACAGATACTACTTTATGGCTTGTTGTAGATTATCCAACAAATTCAACAGATCAATTCATCTCAGCTTCTGTTATAGGTGGTATGCAAAGCTATTTCTTGAATAATGGTTATTATAATAATATGTTCGGTATTAGTTACGATTCGGAATTTCTTTTTAGTTTAAATGGCAGATTATTATTTGAAGGTATTGACCTTGATTTAGTTTCTATTGATTGGGAAGGTGTATTTCTGCCCGGTAGCTTGATTTATCCAAAATTCACAATAAAGAATAATTCTGATATTTCTGTTTCTGATAGTTATATCTCTTTAACATTAAATGATCCAAATAGTTCTTATGAGCTTCTTTATGCTTCAGATAGTACATCTTGCCCACAAATTGATTTACCTGTTTTAAATGCAAATGAGATTTATACATTTGATTTTACCGATAGTCTCATGTTCATACTCCCTGATAGAGCTTCTCAATATCAATTTGCAGCTGAATTGTTTTGTGCGTTAGATAGTTTAACATTTAATAATTCAAAAGAAGATGAGTTCCAGGTTTATACTGAACAATTAAATAAAGTTTTAATAGAAAATGCGATTTTATTAAATGATTCAAACTCAAATAGCATCTGGTTAGATCAATCGTCCATTTTAGATACATCTAACTGCATCACCGTAAATTACTTCGCAAATTTTGTTGATGAACCTTTTTTTAATAATGATTCATATGCAAGATATCATTATTATGATCTAATGGGATTTCCTGCTACTATTGTAAATGGTTATAATAAATTGTTAGGCTATACAACAAACTATTCTTCTCAATTATCAGAGTTTTATGCTGAAGCTTTTTCAAATGGCACATTCATTAGCTCAGATACATGTTATGCATTTTTTAATGAAGTGGGTGATGTTGGGTTTTATTATGAGATAGAAAACTCTCAAACTCAACTATTTAATTCATTTATTAATGATCTTTCTTTAAAAATTGGAATTATAGAAAATGTTTTGAACGAGCCCGGAATTCCTTTAGATATTACTTTACCTGTTTTCACTTATTTAGTTGCTGAAGTTGAAGCATCACAATTTTTGAGCAGTTCAATAATCTCTGACTCTGTTCTTTTTAATATGAATGATGATTATACAACCATAACCAATACATCTGATAATTGTGAAGTTGTCTTTTGGCTTCAAAATGATGAGACAAAAGAGATCTTTCATGTAAATAAATTACCATTTACAGAATTTCAACCAGGTCTTGTAAGCTTGGATGAGGATGAAATTCCAATTATTTCTCAAAGTCTTAATATTTTTCCAAATCCTTGCAGATCAAATGAGTTAATGAATATTGCATTTTCAATATCTAATACAATGCAATCTGCTGAACTTAAGATTTACAATATTAAGGGACAATTGGTGAAAACTATAATTCAAGAACCAGATTCACAAAATGTTTCTTTTATTTGGAATGGAAAGAATGATGTAAACAAGCAAGTATCCAGCGGAATATATCTCATGCAGATAAATGCAAAAGTTAACGGAAAAGAGTATAAATATCATAAGAAAAGTTTGTTAATAAGGTAATACATGAAGAATAAAAACATATTTGATAAGAAATACTTTGAGTTAACAGGATGTATTCATAATCATACAACATATTCTTTTGATGGTGATGTTAAGCTGAAGAAAATTCTCAAAGCAGCAAAAAAAAATGAGCTGGATTACCTTACAATAAACGATCATCATACAAAAGAAGCACAAAATGATGAAGCAGTTACAAATGAAAATGATCTTATCGTAATAGTTGGTGTAGAAGTAAATGATCCCGATAAAAATAATCATTTTCTTGTTTTTAATAGTGATGAAATAATTAAGGGTAAAAAGGTAGAAGAATATACTAGTAAATATGCAGAAACTGATGCAATTTGTTTTGCAGCACATCCATTTGAGAAAAGATCTTCTAAACAATTCCGGAAGTATATTTGGACAGATATAAAAAATGATAATTTCGATGGAATAGAGATTTGGAATTATCTTTCTGAATGGATCGGAAAACTTAATCCAAAATTAAATGGAATATTTTTTGTGTTATTCCCATCTTTATTTATAAAACACCCACCTCGTGAAACACTAAACTATTGGGATGAACTAAATAATGTAGGGAAGAGGCGTTCAGCTATTGGTAGTGTTGATGCTCATTCAGAACGTATTGAAAAATTCGGATTCAAATTTGAATTCCTAACTCATAAAACACTTTTCCGTTCGATACGAACAAATGTATTATTATCGGAAGACAAACAAATAGATCAGCAGAATATCTTGGAAGCTATAAAAAGAGGTAACAGCTATATTGTAAATTACAAGGTTGGGAATCCCTACGATTTTTATGCTGGAATTGCAGCATCAAAAGAGAATAGTGCTATTTTTGGGGAAGAATTAAAATTTACTGATAACTTGTATTATTATTTCAGATTACCCAAAATTGCCCGAGTAAAACTTTTTAGAAATGGTAAGAAAATCGCAACTGAACATGATGATAAGGGAAGATTTGAAATTACGCAAAAAGGTAATTATAGATTAGAAATCTACAAATTCGGCTATGGCTGGATTTTTACAAATAATATTTATGTGATTTAGGAAGGAAAATATGAGCAAAATTTTTATTAAAGAATTAAAAGATCATCTGAACAAAGAGATAATAAGTAACTTTTTGGTAACAGAAAAAGTATTGCGTGAAGGTGCAAAAGATTTTTATATAAGACTCAAATTAGCAGATAATACTGGTTCTATTTCAGGCAATGTCTGGAACAATGCCAAAGCAGTTGCAGAAAAATTTGATGAAGGAGATGTTATACAAGTAAAGGGATTCATCATTACTTATAAAGCACAACTTCAAGTTAATATAAATAAAATAAAAAAGATTCCTCAAGAGGAATATGACTTAAATAATTTTTTAGAAACAACTACAAAAGATATAAACAAACTTTCAGATAAATTATTTAACTACATAGATAGTATAAAAAATCAATATTTGAAAGAGCTTTTGATGAATATATTTGAAGATAAAGAATTCTTCACTAGATTTGCTCAATCTCCTGCAGCAAAAGGGTGGCACCACAATTACATTGGTGGACTTTTAGAGCATACAATGTCTGTAACAGGTTTATGCGATTACGCTTCCCATAATTATAATGTTGATAGAGACTTGTTAATTACAGGTGGCATTCTACACGATATTGGTAAAGTATTTGAGTATCAAGTTGTTCCAAATATAGATTTTACACCAGTTGGACGTTTGGTTGGACATATACCACTTGGTGATAATTTTATTGCTGATAAAACAAAGGAAATTAATAACTTTCCAATTGATTTACTTATGAAATTACGTCATTTGATACTTTCTCATCATGGTGAATATGAAAAAGCATCGGCCAGACTTCCTCAAACTTTAGAAGCAACTATTTTACATCAAGCAGATAATTTTGATGCTCAGGCAATTGGAGTTCAACAACTAAAAGAAGCAGTTACCGATGACAAGGCTTTATGGACAGAGTTTGATAGATTAAACAGCAGATTCTACTTCATAAAATAAATAATGTTTCAAGCATCAGTATTGGCAAGCGGTAGCAAAGGGAACTCTATTCTCATAAGAACAGAATGTACAAAAATACTTCTCGATGCAGGATTGAGTGGCAAGAAAATAACTAACTTTATACAAAGTATAGATCTCGATGAAAATAAGTTGGATGGGATTCTTATCAGCCACGAACACAGTGATCATATCAGGGGTGCTGGAATTATCTGCCGCAGACTTAACATTCCATTATATATAACGAAATCAACTTATGAAGTTTGCAAAAATCGTTTAGGAAAACTGCCTGAAGGCTTTATTCATTTTGAAAATGGATCAAGTTTCATTATTGGAGATATTACCATCAGAGCGTTCCAATCTTCCCATGATGTTGTTGATGGTAGTAATTTTACATTTATGAGAATTGGAGATGAATCACGCAAACTGTCTGTAGCTACAGATCTTGGTTACAGTTCGAATTTAATGCTAACTATATTTAAAGAATCAACTTCAATAATTTTAGAGAGTAATCATGATGTAAATATGTTAATTGCAGGCTCATATCCACCCCATTTGAAACAGCGAATAAAAAGCAAACAAGGGCATCTTTCTAATGAACAAGCTGTAGAAATTATTAAAAAAGTTTATCATCCAGGATTAAGAAATATAATTCTTGCACATCTGAGTGAAGAAAATAATTTACCCGAAAAGGCTGAGAATTTAATGAGAAATTATCTTAATAAAAAGGATAAAAATGTTAATTTAATTGTTGCTTCTCAGTATGAATCGACGATGTTGATTAATGTGTAAAAATTAAAGGAAGATAATGTTAATTTCAATAGTAATTTTATTATTTGGATTTGTAATCCTAATTAAAGGTGCCGATTTTTTAATAGATGGTGCATCATCACTAGCTAAAAAGCTATCGATCTCTGAAATAGCAATTGGCTTAACAATAGTAGCTTTCGGAACTTCAGCTCCAGAGCTTATAGTAAATGTATTTGCCAGTGTAGGTGGGCATCACGAGATCACATTTGGTAACATTTTAGGAAGCAATATTTTTAATATCCTCATGGTGTTAGGTGTTGCAGGAATAATTTCAACAATTGTGGTTCAGCGAAATACAATTCTAAAGGAAATTCCATTCTTACTTGTAGCCACTTTACTTGTTTTTGGTTTAGCATTATGGAATTCTGATCTCTCATTTTTAGATGGCATCATTCTTATTTCTTTTCTTATAGTATTCTTTATTTATGTTATTGGATTTCTAAAAGCGAAACCACTACTTGGCTCAGATATTAAAGAGCGTTCTTATTTAATTACTTTTATCATGATGATCTTCGGAATGGTAGGTCTATTTTTTGGTGGAAAATTTGTGGTTGATAACGCAGTTGTTATTGCACGTAATTTCAATGTTAGTGAAAAGTTCATTGGGCTTACAATTGTTGCTCTGGGTACATCTCTTCCCGAACTTGTTACATCTGTAATTGCTATAAGAAGAGGTAGGAACGATCTAGCCATTGGGAACGTGATCGGTTCTAATTTGTTTAATATTCTTCTTGTTTTGGGTGTAAGTTCACTTATTGCACCAATTCATTACGATATTACTCTGAACATAGATTTCATATTTTTATGTGTAATTACAATAATGCTGTTTACAAGTATGTTTGTAGGTAAGAAGCATAAACTCACTAAAATTGAAGCAGTTTTGTTTGTATTTTTATATTTAGCTTATCTGGTTTTCTTGTTTGTTCGGAAATAAAATGGCAAATAATGTAGAAAGTAAGTTACTATTATTAAATTGTACTTTTGCAGAAACGGGAATAAAAAGGTTAAATGATCTTTTCACAAAAATATTTAATCAATATAACATTAACTTCACAATTAAACACCTTACTGAAGAAATTAATAATATTGATGAATTCACTCATCTCATAATTAGTGGATCTGCATTATTTGTTTCACAAGAAAATAAGAATGACCAAAAAATATATGATATTGTTCAACAATTCAATAGTAAAAGCATTTTAGGCATCTGTTACGGTCACCAGATATTGGCAAAGGCTTTAATGAATGAAAATATTTGTCGTAAAAGCAGAACACCAGAATTAGGTTGGAGAAAAGTAGAATTAGCTGATAACCAATTATTTGCGGGAATTTCCAAACCAGTTTTTTATGAATCTCATTTAGAGGAAATATTCAATTTAAATAACGATTTCACTATTATTGCAACAAATTCTAAATGCGATATTCAGGGCTATCAATATAAAAATTTACCAATTTGGGGTGTTCAGTTTCATCCGGAAGTAACCATAGAGTATGGTAAGCAGTCAATTAAGAATAAACTTGTAAATAATATAGAGTTAGAGAACATCTTTTACAATGAATTGAATGATCATATAGATATAGATCAAAATTTTAAGATATTTGAAAATTTTGCTAATTCTTAATATTAAGGAGTATTACGATGAATGAACTAGTTAGAAATGAGATATGGAGTTTCTTTAAACAGGCACAACCCATATATTTAGCTACAATCGACAAAGATATTCCACGTGTGCGTCCTGTAACACTCATTTATTATAATGATAAGTTCTGGATCGCAACAGGTTCGGAAGATTCTAAAATGTCACAGATTAGATCAAATTGTAATTTTGAGTTTTGTAAAACTATTTCAGATGGAGAGAAAACTGGTTATATACGAGCAGCAGGTGATATTACAATTATTCAAGATATAGAAACCAAAAAGATGTTACTAGATAATATTGATTTCATTTCATATTTTTGGAAGGATCCTGCTGATGCGGGATATTCTTTATTGCAAGTTAATATAAGAGAGATTGAATATATGAAAATTGGTGAAATGATCGCTAATAAATATGAAAATAAATGATCGTTAGCAAATTTGTTTAAGGGAGTTAAAATATGAAGAGCAAGTATTTAGTTCTAACATGTTTATTGTTACTAACATTGAGCGGGTGTGATATTTTTAATACGACCTTTGAGGATCTGGAAGATGCCAGAATGTATGAAGCTTCGGAATTAACCGATGCTCCTGTTCCTGCTGCTTTAAAGATAATGACCTGGAACATCAAATTTGGAGGAGCACGTATAGATTTCTTTTTCGATGGTTGGGGAGATGAAGTTCTTATGGAGGAATCTGTTGTGATAGAAAATACTCAGCAGATAGCATATTATATTAACGAAATTGACCCTGACATTATCTTATTGCAGGAATTGGACATAGATAGTAAACGCAGTGCATATGTAGATCAATTGCAATTTCTACTCGATACTACTGACCTTAATTATGGAGCTTATGCATCACAATGGAAGGCTGATTTTGTGCCCAGTGATGGCCTTGGAAGAATGAATAGTGGTAATGCCATCTTGAGTAAATGGGAAATTACAGATGCATCTAGAATAGCGCTCCCGCTTATAGATCAAGACGGGCTAACACAGTATTTTTACCTTCGTAGGAACATACTTAAAACTACAATACAGATCGGAACCGAAGAATTGCAAGTTCTCAATATTCATGCAGCGGCATATTCCAAAGATGGAACAAAAAAAGAACAGATAGATATCTTCAAAGGTGAATTAGATGAATTGAATAATGATGGATCACTCTTCGTAGCCGGAGGTGATTTTAATGCAATCCCACCAAATGCGCTTAACACTGTTGGTACTGATTTTCCTGACAGACCAGAAGGTCTTGCTGATGATTTTGAAGTTGAAGATTATGAACTGACCGATATGGTAGAATTCTATGCTGATTATCACCCTGATTTGTTACCGGAAGATTATATAGTTTATGAAGAAGAGAATGATTACTTTAGTCCGTATTATACTCATTCAATTTACATCAATATGCAGTTTGAAGAAGATTATGATCCGGAAGTAGATGATATTGATTGGAATAGAAAATTAGATTATTTGTTTACGAATAATGAAGCAGGTTGGGTTTCAGGTTCAAGTGAAACTCTTCAAGGTACTAGGCAGCTTTCTGATCATTGCCCTGTAATCGTGGAATTGGAGTGGTAAAATGAAAAAGATAATAATATTAATTGTAATCAGTTTAGTAATGTTGTCATTATCTGCAGAGACATCTATTTGGTCTAAAGGAACTACCGATGTTTTACCACAGGGAAGATGGGAAGTTGGAATTTTCCAACCACTTAGTTATGGTTTAAATGAGACCACTGAACTTTCTACATATGCTCTAGCAGATCTTGTAATGCCAAATATTACATTGAAGAAATTTTGGAAAAATCTTGATGGCTTGGAATTCACCTCTAAACATAGCTTTATCTATCCTTCATTATTCTTAAATGTTATGGCAAAAGAGGGTGCGTTTGGAATCCTGCCGGACAATTCTGTAATCCCTCATATATTTGTATTGAATAATCAGTTTATGCTTTCTTACAAATATAATGAATATCTTAATTTTATTCCTAAAATTGGATTTTCTGCAGCTTTAGTAATTGGAGATAGTGATTTTCCAACAATCGATATGCCTATTGTTTATAACAGAACATCTATTTATCATGAGAATATAATGTTCAATATTGGGTTGGATGTTAGAGGAAGTGTTTCATCCAAATTTGAGTATTTAGTAGATATCGATAAATTCATTATGGATAAAGAGTATTGTGAATATTCATATGAACATAAATTGCTTCTTATTTGGAAGATCAATCGTAAGTTTGCATTATCAGCAGGATACAAGCTTAGTTATTCCGATTATCCTTCAACAATGCAAAGAAGGACGGACTTCATACCTCTAATAGACCTGCAAGTTGGTTTTAAATAAGCATTTCAATCCTACAGAAGATTTTGTAGCTTTCACTACTACCCGATCTTTGGAAGGTTTATATATAGTAGTGCTGTAGCAGTTGTTTAATATATGCATATTATTACACTTATATTCCATTTAAATATACATTTTTGTTAAAATATTGGCTCAAATTTTGCATAATAATTAGATAAAATATATAAGGACGATATAATGAAAAAAATAATTACATTTATATTTTTAATCACATTATTAAGTTTAAATGCCGGTACAATCCAAAAAATATATCATTTTAATAATTACAAAGTATCTGAGTTAGATGAATATCAAACGATAGAATTTGAAAACTCACAATTACAAGCTAGAACTGGTGAACCTGTACTTCCATACATTTCTGTTTCACTATTACTTCCACAGGGCGAGATCGCTGAGTCAATAGAGATAATTGGAAGTAATGAAACTCAAATTCAAGGGAATTACTCATTATATCCTAAACAACAGGTAAGACCTATTTCTACTTCAGCTTCTGGTGAGTTTATAAAGAATAATGTAATTTATAACTCTTCAGAGATCTATCCCCAAAAGCTAAACGGCGAATTAATAACGCACTTTTTGCACGGTTACTCAATTGCATTAACAACTTTCACTCCCGTTATGTACATTCCTGCAAATGGAACAATTTCCTATTATAATGAAGTAAGTGTTATAGTTCATACAAAAAAAGATGAGAGAGCTCAAAAAGCTTTAAATAATTTACATTCCAATAGAAATGTAATAAAGAGAGTTAATAAAATTGTTCAGAATCCGGAAACAATAGGAAGCTATCCTCAAGTTAATTCACGTGAAGGTGAATATCAATTGCTAATAATTACACCTGCGCAGTTTGAAGACGATTTCGATGAAATGCGAGAAGTATATCTTCAGCAGGGAATGATCTCTCAATTAGAAACGGTTGAAGATATTTATTCTTCTCTTACAGGTCAAGATGATCAAGAGAAGATCAGAAATTACATTATTCAGGAATATCAAGATCATGAAGTTGAGTATGTACTGCTAGCTGGTGATATAGAGCACGTTCCATATCGTGGTTTTTATTGCTATGTAAACTCTGGTACAGGTTATGAAGATAACGGTATACCTTCAGACCTTTATTATTCTGCTCTTGATGGGAACTGGAATAATGATGGAGATAATAATTGGGGTGAGATTGGTGAAGATGACCTTTTGCCTGAAGTTGCAGTTGCCAGATTCTCTTTCAGTACAACAGCAGATCTTGAGAATATGTTAAATAAAACTATTACATATCAAACTCAACCTGTTCTAGGTGAGCTAAGAGATCCATTATTAGTAGGTGAGCACATGTATGACGATCCATTATCTTGGGGTGCAGATTATCTTGATCTTATTATTGGATTCCATGATGATAATGGATATGAAACCACAGGAATTCCGGAAGATCACAACATAACTACAATGTACGATAGAGATTTGGGAACATGGTCTGGAACCGAGTTGATTGAAGAGATTAATCAGGGACATTCATTCATTCATCATGCAGGACATTCCAATTATGAATATGCTATGAGATTGAACAATCCAGATATTACAAATGCGAATTTTAATGTGGTAAATGGAGTTGATCATAACTATACATTCGTTTATACACACGGCTGCAATTGCGGTTCTTTTGACCACAATGACGGAATTGGTGAGAGAATGATAAACATAGAAAACTTCTTAGCCGCTTTTGTAGGAAACTCCCGTTATGGCTGGTTTAATGAGGGGCAAACAGAAGGGCCTTCTGCTCATATCCATCGTGAATTTATTGATGCTCTTTATACAGATAAATATCATCGAATAGGACGTGCTCATATGGAATCTAAAACAGAAACAGCACCTTGGCTTACAGCACCAGGACAGCATGAAGAAGGAGCTATTCGCTGGTGTTTTTACGATTGTAATGTTCTGGGTGGATCTGCACTTCCAATTTGGACGGATGAGCCAATTGTACTTGATGCTACATTCTCACCTGTGATCGCTTTAAATTCTATTGAGTTTTTAGTAAACATTCAAAGTAATGGAAATCCTGTGAATGAATTGCAATGTACAATCCTGCAAAATGGTTTATTTATTGGCACATCAACTTCAAGTGCGTCTGGTGATGCGATTGTTGCATTTGATCAAGGTACTTTAATTCCTGGAGATGCTGAATTATATTTAAGTGGTTACAATCGTCCTGTAGAAGTGCATCAATTACAAGTTGTTCCTACAGGACATTTTGTTACTGTTTCAGATTATTTGGTAAATTCTGGAAATGATAACGTTATAGAGTTTGGTGAGAATACGTTATTAAGCCTAGCATTAGAAGAACTAGGAAATACAGGTGATGTTCATGGAGTTGTAGTAGAAATATCTTCTGCTGATGATTATATAGTAATAAGTGATAATATAGAAAATGTTGGGACAATAATAAGTGGAAACATAATTGAACTTATTGATGCATTCGATTTTGAGATTGATAATAATATTCCTAACGAACATGCAATAGATATTAATGTAGAGATTACTTCAGATGAAGGTGATTGGAATGAACAAATTGAATTCATTGGATATAATGCAATATTAGATATGTTAGAAGTTGAAGTTATTGATGGTGATAACAATATTCTTGATGCAGGTGACACAGCAGAAATTACTGTTGAAATATATAATTTAGGTGGGGCAGACCTCTATAATTTACTTCCATCAATTTCCTCTTCTAATGCTAATGTTACAATTTCAAATTTGGCAGTTCTTGTTGATTCTTTAAATTCAAATACATCAGAGAATTATGTTGTTTGCTCTGTTGAAGTAAGTGATGATGCAATTGCTGGAGATATAATTGATTTTAGTTTTGAAATTACTGCAGATAATGAATTTACTTTTTCAGAAGATTTTGTGTTGGTTGTCGGACTTATGATTGAAGATTTTGAAAGTGGTGATTTTACAACTTTTGAATGGCAACAAGGTGGAGACGAAGATTGGGTAATTGATGATGAATCCCATGTAGGTTCTTATTCTGCTAAATCTGGTGAAATCGGTAATAACAGCACATCAAGTCTTTCCATAGAACTCGAAGTATCTTCTGATGGAGAGATAAGTTTCTGGAAAAAAGTTTCAACAGAACTTAACTATGATTATTTCAAATTCTCTATAGATGATAACTTGCAAGAACAGTGGTCGGGTGATGTTGACTGGAGTGAATCTGTTTATTCTGTTAATGCAGGTCTTCATTTATTTAAATGGGAATATTATAAAGATGGTGGAGTTATAGGTGGTGGTGATTGTTCATGGTTAGATTACATTATCTTCCCACCAGTAGCTGGTGAAGTTGGAAGTAATGAAGACCTTTTGCCAAATGTTACTAAATTATTTGGCAACTATCCCAACCCATTCAATCCAGAAACAACAATCAGCTTTTCTGTAAAACAAACGTCCTCGTTTGTAAATATCTATATTTTTAACATTAAAGGACAAAAAGTAAGAACTATACCTGTTAACCTAAGCGGAGATGAGGATAAAGGATCTGTAACTTGGAACGGAACAGACAAAAATAATCAGCCAGTTGCTTCTGGAATCTATTTTTACCAATTGAATGTAGATGATAAAGTAATTGCTTCTAAGAAGTGTTTATTATTGAAATAATGTTAACAATTGTGTTGTACGTTCATTCCTAAAACTCGTCACACAGCTCCTGCTGTGTGACGTTTACTTTTATCTGTGTGAATTTTACATCAAATCCTTAACCGTCTGTACTTCTTTCTCTTTATCAAGCCAACTATGCTTAACTTCTCCCACAAAAATTGTATGATCTCCACTTTTAACTTGAGATATTATTTTACATTCAAAATTTGCTTTTGCTTTTTTTATTATTGGTAATTTTGCTAACCTTCCTGCAAACCATTCAACACCGGTTTCTTCAAATTTATTAATATCTCGTCCAGATTTCGATCCACAGATCTTAGATACTTCAATCATTTCCCTAGCAGGAAGACACAAATTAAAGAATCTGAAATTCTGTAAACACTCGTGTGAATAGCGTGTATGCCCGATCGAGATAGCAAACATGGGAGGTTTGATAGATGTTTTCATAAACCATTCAAGTGTGATCATATTGTATTTATCATTTTTATCTTTAACAATTGCCAAAGCAACTCTCGCAGGATGTTTGGTTGCCATACTAACTTTAGAAAAATCTTCTCTTTTCATTGTAGCCTCTTATGTTACAAAATTTATTATATAATCACCAAAAGTCATTGCGATGATTCTTGTAAAGTTATTCTATCGTTGCAATTCAAAAATATCATTGACTCCACATAACCACATAATAATTTGCCAAAAAATCTTTAAGGAGTTATAAATGAAGAAAATAGCATTACTTTTAATTTTATTAAGTTTAATAATATTAGGTTGTGGAAAGAAGGAAGTAGTAAATACTGATGTAACTGAGATCCTGTTCTGGCAAGCAATGGGAGGACCTTTAGGAGATGCATTAGCAGAATTAGTTAATGAGTTTAATGATACACATCCCAACATTCATGTAAAATCTGTGAATATGGGAAATTATACTGCATTATCTCAAAAACTTATGGCTTCTATTCAAACTGGGAATCAACCTGATGTAGCACAAGCGTATGAAGCTTGGATAGCTAATATGCTGGAAGGTGATGTTATTGTTCCTATAGAAGATTTCATTAATGAAGATCCAAATTTCGGTCAGGAAGAAATGGATGATATCTTTCCGGTATTCATCAATAGTAATAAAATGGGTGGGAAGTTGGTTTCTTTTCCATTTAATAAAAGTGTAAGAGTTCAATACTATAATAAAGATATTTTATTCCAGAATGATATGGATCCGAATAAACCTCCAAAAACATGGGAGGAGTTTAGAACCTATTGCCAGAAGTTAACACAAGATAAAGATGGTGATGGAACTATAGATCAATATGGAACAACTGTGAAGATAAGTGCTTGGCAGTTTGAGAATCTTCTGTTGCAAGCTGGTGGAAAGATTATGAATGAAGATAATACAAAACCTTTATTTAATAGCAAGGAAGGAGTGCAGGCTTTAGAATTCTTCACAAATATTTTGAATAAAGATAAAACTGGTTATCTTTCTCCTGGTTATGAAGGTCAAAAAGATTTCACAGCACAAAAAGTTGCATTCTATGAAGATTCAAGCGTTTCTATGGCTTTCATGCTTCGAACGGGAATTAACTTTAATATGGGAATTTCAGCGATTCCAATAAATAAAACAAAGACTAATATTATAAGTGGTACGAATGTAGTAATTTTTAAGAACGAAGAAGATAGGAAAAAAGAGAAAGCTGCCTGGGAATTTGTAAAATGGTTTACTGATACAAAGCAAACGGCACGTTGGAGTGAATTAACATATTATATGCCTGTTCGCAAAAGTGCAATGGAGGTAGAAGCGTTAAAAAATAGAATTGCTGGTAATCCAGAAATTGCATCTGTTTATGATCAACTAAATTATGCAACATTCGAACCTCAAATAAGTGAATGGTTTGAAACACGTAAATATTTAGAAGAACACGTTATCGAAAAAGTGGTTAGAGAAATGTTAACTGCAGAGGAAGCACTTGAAAATGCAGCTAAAATGATAGAAAAGAAAATAGCAAAAAGAGAAGAATAAGAGGATAAGATGAACATAAAAATTAAATTTCCGGATGGCTCAGTTAAAGAACATCCGGAAAATATATCACCACTGGAAATTGCGGAAAGCATAAGCCATGGTTTAGCAAAGCAGACTGTAGTAGCAGAAGTAAATGGAAATTTAGTAGATCTCGACTTCAAAATAGATACTGATGCTGAGATCAAACTTTATAAATTTGGTAGTAAAGAAGGGCAGGAAGTGTATTGGCACAGTACGGCACATCTTCTTGCGCAAGCTGTAAAAGCACTTTTTCCAAGAGTTAAAGTTGCAATTGGGCCAGCTATAGAGAATGGATTCTATTATGATTTCGATAAGGAAATTCCTTTTACAGATAAGGATCTTGAGAAGATCGAGCAAAAAATGAAAGAACTTTCTAAAGAGAATGCTCAATACAAAAGAGAAGAACTTTCTAAAGTTGAAGCAATAAAGCTTTTCTCTGAGATGGGAGAATATTACAAAGTGGAGTTATTAAAAGAAATCCCTGAAGGTGATATTATCTCAGCTTACACTCAAGGTGATTTCACTGATCTTTGCCGAGGACCACACATTCTAGATACAGGTAAGATTAAAGCAATAAA
>Ga0233437_1002571_pt1 | contig 26807 bp, 31 predicted proteins | sample SI_122_August201_FD_182714 | JGI IMG/M metagenome (GOLD analysis project Ga0233437, IMG submission 182714) | Seawater microbial communities from Saanich Inlet, British Columbia, Canada - SI_122_August2016_200_MG | ecosystem: Environmental > Aquatic > Marine > Inlet | place: Canada: British... | reverse complement strand
AGTAAAAACCCACTTCTACCTACTTCTTCACATGCTCCAAGGCCACGAATACTATACATTTTTCTTCACAAAGACATAAGGTATAATTCCTTTATATTTCTTGTCATTTGCACTTAAAAAATACGAAATACAAGAAAAACGGAATTATTATTGTTAAGAACACTGAAAAAATCAGTATTATTGTGAAATACTCTGCGTAAAAGAATGGGTGCGTTCCAACCACGTAATCAAAAAAATCGTTTATTAAAAACCAAATAATTGCAATTCCAATAATCTTTTTGTTAAAAGAGAAATATTTGTAGAAAACAATTATTTCGATTAATAAGAAAATATGTCCTATTACTAAGTGTAAATAATTTAGTGGGTTTACTGTTAAGAAAACAACAAATAATGTCCACAACGAAAATTTTATGCTACCAAAAATAGCAATAGTTCCAAGCAAAGACAAATTTTTTTCTTTGATTTTTGTTAAGAGCAACGTACCAAATATTATCGCGTACAATGGACAATCAATAACAAAGATCCAAAACCACGGATTAGTAGTATCAAGTTTCCAACCATAATAAGTTAACCCGTACAACCCGGCTATAAAATTAATTATTGCTAGCGCAAACAAAAACTTTTTGTTTTGTAATTTTTCAAGCATAATTAAATTAATACAAACAAAAATATAAACTTGATTTATAGAATGATGTGTTTTAAAAAAAAAGAAAAACAACTGTGTCGTTATGACACAGTTAATTTAGAATTTTAGCACGATCCTGTTGCAGCTGTTTGTGCACCGCTTAAAGCAACACCACAAACTTCTGGTTCAACTTCAAATCCTGAACAAACAGTTGTTTTGATTCCTTCTGATGTTCTGTCAAATCCGTTTAATACAGTTCCGTTTACTACTAGAGTTGGTGATGCACCAATTCCCCTAGCTTGTGCTTTTGCTTGATCTATTGCAAACAAAGCATCTCCTTCTGCTTCAACTAAAGCCATTACTGCAGTTACATCTATACCAACTTTTTCCATTAGTTTAGTTGATTCTGCAAGATCACATTCAACAGTTCCGCTATTTGCTGCAGTTCCTATTGATCCTTCACAAACCGCGTAAACGTCTTCATAGAAATCTTTTGCATACGCCCAGTAATTTTCTGGTTCTAGTTGTTGTATTGCTGCTTGTATTTTGTTTTGTTGTGTTTCATAAGCTCCATGACCATCATGGAATAATACAACGCTTACGTTTGCAGAGTCTTTCAATGCGTACGCTGCTTCTGCATATGTATCAAGAGTTGATACTCCTGCGGGACAATAACCCCAAACATATAGTTCTGCATCTGCAACTTCTTGTTTTGCTAGTTCTGCTGGCGCAACTGGCTCGGGTTGTTCAACTGGTTCGCTCATGTTAAACGCTTGACCCAAAATTACGTGATCACTAGTTGCATAAACTACTCCTTCTCCAACCATTGCTCCGTCTTGCGACACTTCAAAATTCATTTCGTACAAGCCATCACCAATCATATTCGAATCAATAATAGTTGCTTCAAAACTTGGGTCTAAAACCAAATTTGTATTTAGGTAACTTGATACCGTTGTTGTTAATTCGCTTACATCCAAACTACTTTGTTCTGCAACCGGCATAAGCGCTGAAGTTGCTAATCCGCCAATAATTAATCCAATTATTAATGCGATTACAACAGTCATTGCCATTGTGCTATTACATTTTACAGTAGTTTTAGAAGGAGATTTTGTTTCTTTTTTTTCAACAATTGTTTTTGCTGAAGTTTTTTTCTTAATATTTTTTTTCTTAGTCATATACACCCCTCTCAAAAATAAAGATTTACTGATTAATAAAAAAAAGAAAATGCTTTTAAATGGTAAGAAAAGCTTGGTATGAAATGATTTTCATAGGAAGATAGGGCTATTTCCCACTAAACTTTTTTCTAAAATCATCTATTTGTTTTTTTTCTAGTTTTTCGAATAAAATGCCTTGCGGTACAAGTTTTGTTCCGTCTTTTATTTCATCAAATGCATTCTCAAAACCACTTTTTATGTCAAAACCAATTATTTGAGCTACTTTTTCTGCTGCACTTGGAATAAACGGACGATAAACTAATGAGAGAACTTTAAGCAAATCAATACACTCTGCAATTACTTCGCCTGCTTCAGCTAAATTGTCTTTTACTAGCTTCCAAGGTTCTTTGTCTTGTAAGAACTTGTTCCCTAATGAAGAAATTTCGTTTGCTTTTGTTAGAGCATCGCGTTCTCTACTTCGATCAAGCAAAGCAAAGTACTCTTTTAATAATTTTTCAACATCTGTTTTCAATGGCGAAGACTTTTTTGCTGGTTTTTTTCCTTCAAAGAATTTTTCGGTTAAAGAAACTACTCGGTTAACAAAATTACCAAAATTTCCAACAAGTTCGTTGTTTACTTTTGCGTAAAAATCATCCCAAACAAATTCTGTGTCATTATCTTCAGGTCTCATTCGAAATAAATAATATCTCCACACATCACTAGCAATTCCTGATTTGATTGCGTCATCTCCAAACACTCCAGTTCCTTTGCTCTTTGAAAATTTTGCATTTCCATAATTAATGTAAGCTGTTGAATCAAGAACATCAATAATATTGTAACCATCTTCGCAACCAATCAAATATGACGGGAACATTATGCTGTGGAACGGGACATTGTCTTTTCCCATAAACTGGTAAAGCAAAATATCTTTGTCTTTCCACCAAGACGCGTATTTGTCTCCAAGACATTCTTTTGTTATTCCGATATAACCGATTGGTGCGTCAAACCAACTATAGAATACTTTGTCTTCCCAACCTTCTAATGGAACTGAAATACCCCATTTTAAGTCTCTTGTAATTGCCCTAGGTTCTAAACCTCTTTTGAACCATTGCTGCGTAATTGAAACTGCTTGTGCACTCCACTTGTCTTTTCGTTCGTTAAAAAACTTTTCTAACGTTGGTTGTAATTTTTTCAAGTCAACGTAAAGATGTTTTGTTTTCTTTAGAATTGGTTTTGTTCCATCAAGTTTGCTAATAGGATTAATTAATTCTTTTTGATCGATTAGGTGACCGCATGAATCACATTGATCGCCTCTCGCTCCTTTCGCATTACAATGTGGGCATTCTCCTTCTACAAATCTATCGCTTAAGAAAGTTTCACTCTTTTCTGAGTACAATTGTTCTATTTCTTTTTCAATAATTAAACCTTTTTTGTAGAGTTTTAAAAAAATGTCTTTTGCTACTTCTCTGTTTTCTTTGCTTGTTGTTCTTCCTAAACAATCATAGCTTGTTCCAAACCAATCATAAACCTCTTTGTGGATTTTAAAATATTTTTCAACTAATTCTTCTACAGTTATTCCTTCTTCTCGCGCCTTGTTCTCAGTTGTTGTTCCGAATTCATCTGTTCCAAGAACATATAAAACTTCATTTCCGCGTAGTCGTTGGTATCTAGCATAACAATCCGCACTTAACACTGAACCAATTAGGTTTCCTAGATGTGGAATATTATTTACGTAAGGTAAAGCACTGGTAACTAGTATTTTTGTCATAATAAGAAATTGTCTATAAAAGCTTTTAAATCCTAATTTTTTGCTTTTACGATTTCCAAAGCTTCTTTTATCAGCACAGGCATATGCTCAAAAGTTAAATTGAAATTTGTAAGGTCTTCTAGTTTAACCCATTTATAATCGCCGATTTCATCTTCTTGCAACTTTATTTCTCCACCCGCATATTTACAAGCAAAACCTAAGATGAAAGAATCTAGTTCGTGAACCGCGGATATGTTAAACATTTTTACCATTTCAACTTCTAAATTAGTTTCTTCTTTTACTTCTCGGCGAAGCGTTTCTTCTATTTGTTCTCCTTTTTCCATGTGCCCACCAAGAATCCCCCATGTTTTATCACGATTCAATAACAAAAGCATTTCGTCTTTGTCATTGAAAATATAAGCACCTATTCTCACTTCAAACAAATCACGAACCATAACATAAACACATTAACAACCAAATAAAAGTTTTTTGCAAAAATGACAATTGTCGAAGAAACGAGAAAGTTAATAAATGATTGAAAAACAATCTTTTTATGCATAGGAAAGTATTAGCAATAATAAAATCTGACAAAAACAACTACCTTCTACTTCGAACAAATAAAGAATGGATGCAAATTGATCATTGGTATCTTGTGACTGGTGGCGCAAACAAAAAAGAAAGCTTTGAAGATGCGTGTAAACGCGAAATTGAAGAGGAAACACAATTACCTATTCTTTCAATAAAAGAAACTAAACACTTTTTTGAATTTGAATGGCCAAAAGACTCTGGAATACAACACCATGAACAAGTATTTTTTGTTACAGCCAAAGAACAAACACCGGTTCTTGGCGGAGAACATTTAGAATACAAATGGTTACCAAAAAAAGAGTTTATAGAACAAATTGATTGGTATGGCGACAAAACTAATTTAGAAGAAATGCTTAACGAATTCTAAAAATCAACTTTTTAGTTGATTTTTTTTCTACCGAGTCTATATTAATGCCCACAACGGCATAAGTATTATGGAAGAACGAATTTTGAAATACAAAACCGATGAAGAAATTCCTGGAATCATGGAAGAATTGCTTAACTCTGATTTTTTGCTTGTAAGACATAATGCTAAAAACAAAGAGCTTTTCTTTAAACGATTCGGTTTTGAACCAATTAACAAGGAATGATAATATGATTACTGTTGCACAAAACGCGTACCTACGAAAAGCAGAAGAACATGACAATTACTCTGAATTACACAAAAAGATCTTATTTGTTTTAATTCATGAAAAAAAGTATTATACTCGCGAAGAACTACTGTGTTTTACACAACAAAACCCTATTCTGCTTGATAACGCGTTAAAAGACTTAGAAGAAAGCGGAACTATCCTTACCGAAGGGTGTCTAGTTCATTTGAAAGATTTGCATGAATTTAACAAAGAACTTTGCCCCGAACTCTTAGAAGAAAGTGTTTAATATCACTTGGTATCTAATAATAGCATGAACACTCAAATCAATGTTAGGTTAGCAAATAACTTACTTGCTTTAGCACAAGAATATGCTAACGAACACGGTTACAAGAATGTGCAAGAACTAATCAAAGAAGCTTTACGAGAAAAGCTTTCATGTGATTTTTCAAAGCACAATCCACATGTTAATTAGTTATTCTACTAACAAAGCAGGTTTTCCAGGAAACGCGTTCTTTGCTTTTGCTTCGCTTGAACTTTCAGCCTTTACGATTTCGATTTCACCAAACTCTTTTGCAAGAGCAATCTTTGCTTCGGTAAGTACTGCTACTTCATCAAACTTTTCAAGATCTTGTAGTTCTCCGAATCGATTCATAACTGCTTTTAGGAATGGTTGAACTTCTTTACCGTGTGCTTTCATTTCATCGTTAGCCATCAAAGTTTTCATTGCTAAACCAAAATCGGGTTTTCCATCACATGCATCTTTAATCATTGCAAGTGCTTTCCATTTCCAATCTGGAGAAACAAACATCTTCACTTTGCTAACTTTTTCAAGTTTTGCTAGTTCTTTTATTTTTAGAATATCTAGTCGAACATTAGAAATAACTTCTTCTATTTTTTCAAGAGACGCATCGATCAACGTCTCGTTGTATTTTGGCCATTCTGCATTTGAAATAAATTCTTTGTTACCTATTCTCTCCCACAGTTCTTCTGCGATGTGTGGAACAACTGGTGCAAGAGATTTAATCCATCGCTCAACAATTAAATTATATACTGCCGCAACTTCTTCTTTTGAACTCAACGATTTTAGTTTTTTAATGTCATTTGGAATTTTGTAAAGAACAATTTGTCCATAATCTCGTAATCTCATTTCATTTAATGCAACACCCATATTTCTTATTGCACTTTCGAATTTTGAAATAAACGTTTTTCCAGTACTTGTTAATTCACCTTTTTTCCTTTCACTAATCGCTTCCAAGACCGCGTTAACTGTTCTGAAAAGATTTTTTTGAACATTTCTAGCTTCATCCGGATTCCAATCAAAAACTCCTTCCAAGTTAGTTGAAGTTGAAATATATGCTCTAAATGTATCTGCACCAAAATTGTCTTTGACTTCAAGTAGAGAAACCACATTCCCTTTGCTCTTACTCATCTTTACGCCATCACTAATTACAAAACCGTGTAAAGAAATTCTTTTTGGCCAATACTTTTTTGGAAATATTCCTGCGTGCGCAAAAATAAAGAATGATAGATGGTTAGACATATGTGCAACAAATGTGTGCCTATGATCATTCGGGTACCAATAATCAAAGTTTTTACGCAAGTCTTTCAAAACACTTGCTTCAATACCTGTTTCTTTTGAAACTTTCTTTAAATCGCCTTTTTCAAGATACACATAATCAAAGAATGAAAGTGTAAGTTGATTCGATTTGATTTTATATTTGTTAATCAAATTCTTTATTGTATAAAACGTCATATAGATTGTTGAATCCGAAAGTGATTCAATAATCCAATCTTTGTCAAATGGAAGCGGCGTACCAATACCTCTTTTTCTTGCAGTAGGGCGCTTATCAAGCCATTCAAAAGTATCTACAAACATTTTTCGTACAGCTGGCGAAGGCAAAGTTATTCCTTTTAGACACTCATGCGCAAGTTTTTTCCAACCCTTTGCATTAAAATCTAGGAACCATTGATCATTTAGAACAGACACAACAACTTTTTCTCCACAACGACAAAACGCTTCTCGAGAAGTTTCATAAAACATTATTGAATCGCCTGATTCAACTAAACTCTTTTTCAAATAAACTTGTGCGTCTTGAACAGACATTCCTGCGCATTTTCCACAAATATCTTTCATCACACCTTTTCTAAAAACTCGTCTATTTAGTTCGCCTTTAGCAATTTCAAGATTTTCAACATCTTTATCTGATTTTACACCAAATTCTTTTCCAATATCTTCTCCTAGGTTATCTCCCATTCCAGGAACTTTGATTATCGCGATTGGTTTCAATCGTTTTGTTTCTTTTTCGTCAAGACCATTTTCTTTTATTAATTTGTCATTCGATTGAATCTTTTTCAATTCGAATAGATCTACTGGATCTTCAAGAGCAGAGTAAACTATTCCTGAACCAACACTTGATTTGATAAACCATGCTGGAAGAATATGTATTTCCCGATCAACGATTGGCCCTTGAACCCATTTACCAATAAGTTCTTTTGGAGAAATCGTTCCGATGATTTTTGATTTAACATATTGTTGGTCAATCTTTTTTGCAGCTTCGCGTCCAACAACCCATTTCTCGTCTTTTACTTGTACAATTACATAATCTCCTTTTGGATCAACCCACAAATTTGTTTGACCATATAATGCATCTGGTCTTGTTGTTCCTGCCATTAAAATTAAATCTGAGTCTCGCATATGGAATTTACTCCAAATAAAATCTTGTTTTGAAACCGGGTTAGTATCCGCGTCTTGTATATCATCTTCTCCAACCGCGTTATTACAATTAGGACAAAATAATACGTGATAACTTCCTTTAATCAAATAATTTTTTTCTTTGTATTGATTAAATTGCCATTCAATAAATTTTTGATAATCTTTGTCTCCGGTTGTAAATCTTCTAGTCCAATCAACACTCAAACCAAGAGAACTATATTCTTCCATCATTTTTGGAACAAAAAAATCAACTATCTTCCAAGGATCTTTAAACGATTGAACCGTTTTGTCAATTTCTTTTTTGTCTTTCACATAACTCTTAACATAATTAGTGTATAATTGAATTTTTTTCTTATCTCCTTTTTCTATTGCAGAAGAGATTCCTAGTACCGGTGTTCCAGTTATATGGAATGCTAGCGGATACAATAAGTTCTTCCCTTTCATTCGAACATATCTACAATAAATATCACTTTCAGTTACGGCTCTACCATGACCGATATGTAGGCTTCCTGAAATGTACGGATAAGGTGTTGTGAAAAAGAACTTTTCTTTGCTTGTATCTACCTCTGGTTCGAATAGTTTAGCGTCTGCCCATTTCTTTTGCCATTTTTCCTCGATACTCGCAAATTCAACTTCCATAGTTCACACCAATAATAAAATTTCAACCCCGCAAAGAATAAAAAACAGATTCTTCGCACTCACATTAATAACAACAGCAATTGTTCTGATAATACTAATGAATGCATACTATCTATAGAACGGGAAGATTATTTAAATCTGGCGATTGACGAAATTTAGCTTAAGTTATTAAAAGAACTTTTTAATTAATAATTATTATGAAACCACGACTAGTCGAATGTATTGTATTTAGAAAGAAAAAAAATATAATCGAATTTTTATTATTGAAGAGAATTCCTAAAAAAGGAGGTTTTTGGCAACCGATTACAGGTGGTGTTGAAGAAACAGATAAATCTCTAATTGAAGCAGCATATCGTGAATTAAAAGAAGAAGCAAACATACCAAAAACGGAAATAATTAAAGTATTTGAAAATATCCATTATTTTGAAATGAACAACCATTATCTAACTAGAGAACCAGCACCACTACAAAAAGAATTTGTATTTGCATTTGAAATAACACCAGAATTTATTATTTCACTCGATAAAAATATTTATCAAGAACACACCAAATTTAAATGGGTTTCATTCGAAGAAGCTTTACAACTTCTCAAATGGGAAGATAATAAAGACGCATTTAGAAAATTAAATAAAATTCTTAACGGAGCAGATTAAAATGAAACTAGTAAGAGATAATGTACCAGGAATAATGGTTGAAAAAGGAAAAGAACCTAAAACACATATTGCAAGTGAAGAAGAGTATGAAGAATCATTAATAGAAAAGTTAAAAGAAGAGTTAACTGAAGTTGAAGAAGACAGAAATGTTGAAGAAATAGCTGATTTAATCGAAGTTGCTATAGCTCTCGCAAAGAAATATGGTTCGACAGAAGAAGAAATCGATCAAATACGAAAAGAAAAAAATTCAAAGAACGGTGCTTTTGAAAAAAGAGTCATTTTAGAGTAAAATTAAAAACAAGGATTCATTTCAAAATCAGTGAAGCATAATATCTCGTGTTTGGACCAACATTTGGATTAGCAAATAATTCTTTTTTTGTAAACCATTTTGCTTCTTCGCTTTCTTCATCAATTTTTAGTTCTCCGCCAACAACACTCGCAGTAAACAAAAAATCAATATCTTTCTTATCTCTACAAGGTAACAGTCTCATTGCAAAAGGAATAGGCAATGGAGTAACAATCTCTGTTCTAGCTCCATCATCAGCGACTTGGATTATTTCAATATCTAAATTAGTCTCTTCTTTGACTTCACGAATAGCTGCTTCGTGAGGTAATTCTCCATCATCAATGTGCCCGCCAGGCAACAACCAATACTTGCTTTTAGTTTGTTTCAATAACAAAACTTTATCAGCGTTTAATACAAAAACACTTGCCACAAAATGTGTTGGTCTTGAAAAATCATATGATTCCATGCTAATACAACAAGACAAAAGATTTTAAAAGAAACAAATTACTCTCGACGATTAACGAAGTGACCGAAACATATTTATTCAAAAGTCTTATCTTTTTATCATGGAAGTAGAAATCAAAGCAAAATGTGATGAAACTAGATTTGAAGAAATAAAGAACAAACTAATAGAATTGGGCGGAACAAAAGAAAAAGACAAACACCAGATAGACCAATATTATAATCTCCCTCACGAAGATTTAAGAGGTACAAAAAGATATGTGCGTGTTCGACAAGAAGGCGAAGGCGCAATATTAGCTTTTCACGAAAACGTTAATGAAAGCCTAACAAATGAATACGAAACGAGAGCTAGCGACAATAAAATGTTAGAAACAATACTTGCAAAGTTTGGGCTAACAAAACTTGGTTTAATAGATAAATACCGGGAAAAATTCAAATTAAACGAATTTGAGATTTGTTTAGATAGAGTCAAAGATATTGGAACGTTCGTTGAAATTGAAACTGACGGTGACGAATCCAATTGCGACATAAAAAGACAAGAATGCATTGATTTGCTCAATACGCTCGGACTAAATGAAAGCGATTTAACAAATGAATTCTTATGTGATATCGCAACCAAACCATGAACTAAGAAATCAGAATAATCGTTTTGTTTGCAGCTTGATAACCAAAGAATTTAAATGTGATTTCTTCCCATATAAATTATTAGAAGGCGAAAACAATGGCAAAAATAATTAAATACACTGAATTAGATTGGAATCACTTAGAAAAAGAAAATGTTACTGTCGGCTTCAACCCAAAAATGGTTTTTGAACGCTTTGATGTAATCCACGCAAAAATAAAGCCAAAAGAAACACTAAAAAAGCATTTTCACGAAAGAGGTGAAACCGGACAAGAAGTATTTTGCTTCTATAATGGCGGACATTTCAGACTGTTATTAGAAGATACCGAAAAAGAATTTGATACGCCCGACCCAATTTACATTAATTTCTCAAACAATGAAATACATGGAATCGAGAATCTCTCATACAAAACACTCGAATTCCAAGTGTGGTGCTCGCCCCCATTCAAACCCGGCGAAGTAACTGTAAAATAAAATCAACTTTTTAGTTGACTTTTTTCCAATCTAACCAATATCAATTAACATCCTTTGAACTTCGACAAATGCCGGGCGTATACAAAGATTAATTAACTCAAATGAATGTATAATTTTTATGACACATGTTAAAATTGGAAAATGGAAACCCGTGTTCAAAGGAAAAGTTTTTACTATTGAACAGGTCAAAAGCGTTTTACCCAATGGCAAAATAAAAATAATGGAGCGTGCGACACGCAAATCAACAATTGGCGTAATCGCAATTGATTCAAAAAAACGCATATTTTTGAATTATGAATACAAGATTGCTTTGAAAAAATATATCTGGAAAATTCCTGCCGGCGGCATAAAAGACGGTGAAACACCAGAACAAACTGTACACAGGGAATTAATGGAAGAATTAGGCTATGATGCAAAAAAAATAAAATTATTTTACAAGACAATGCCTCAAAATTCAATAAACAAAACACATTCAATTTATTTAGCAACCCAATTAACACCTAGAAAGTTATATGATGAAGAAGAAATAAGCGAAATAAAATCAAAACCTATGACAATAGATGAAGCATACAAAATGGCCAAGAATGGTGAGATAGATGAAAGCGAAACAATAGCAATAATATGTAAATTATATTGGAACAAACAAATTATTGACGATTTCGTTGAAGAATAAATACACAAATCCATCAAAAAAAGTCAATTTGTCATAGTCTAGATTTAGAATGTTAAAAAATGGTTTATATGAAACAAGAAAAAACACTTTGGGGAAGACAATGTTCGGGCATGCCTATAAATTTTGAAGTAAATGGCCCGCTACTTGAAAAAATACGTGCACAACTTTTAGCAATAACACAAAAACACAATATTACAGAATTTAAGTTAGTCGGGCGAATAAAGGACGAAGCATCATTAAAAGGAAAACAAAGTCGATGTAGAACAAAACTAGATTTTTTAACGGTCGAATATGAAGACATTGGTTTTAGAATAATTGTCAACAAAGAAAAGGACTTGAAAATTCTAGCAAATGAATTAACACAAAAGTCCGATTTTATAAAAGACTATTTATCTCATCCACGCCCAGACGGATTGCTTGTCGGGGACAACCCAAACATATTATATCGTGTATTCCACATATACACACAACAATTTGAAAACAAACAAATAGGAATACAATTACTAACAACGCAAATGGTAAACGACAATACAAAACTAAAAAAGATTCATGGTGAGTTTTGGAAGACACCCACATATGAAAAAAAACAAGCTGATTTAGGTTTGGAGACCCCGGTCGAGTTTTTCCAAGTCTCTATCTGATAATAACGTATTTGCCGCGACAAACAATTCTTTCGGTTCAGACGGCGCATGCACACCCGTGAACCACAATAATTTATTATTTGCCCAATCAGGAATACCCTGAAATTTTTTCCCCTTCACATAACCAAAGACATCTAACTTTTGGGCCAATTCTCCTCCAGCTTCAGACCCTATCCGATTAAGGAACGGATGTACTACCTCTTTTCTTAATGATCCACTTGCTGGCCCATAATATCTTCCCTTAATAAGTGTGGAAAATACTTCCTGAATCGACATACCATTAAGCTTCAAAAGCATTTCTCTGTATTTTTCTTGGTCTTCAGATTTAAGTCTTTGCAATAAATCAGATCGCTTATACATTTCCTTTCTCGGCAAAAGTTTGAAGACCAACACTTTTGACGGATTAATCCGCATATGCGCACCCTCGACTGCAAAATTATAACTCTTTCTGAATTCGTCTCCAAAAATATCACAAATCATTTTCTTATCAAATAAAACATTTTTGGTCAACATCACTTCAAACCCTAGCGAATTCAAAAAATGTCTAATTTCATTTGCGCGACCAAATAATTCAGGTTTAATTATCATTATTCCTGCATGTTCGCCTTGTCTGCCAAAAAGTCTTCTTATCTGACCGAACTTTGATGATTTGTTAACCCGGGACCATGCTAATCTTGTTAATACCTCTAATCGTCTTTTTGCTCTTTTGGTTCTCGATAAACGCGACACCTTTTCTAATTTCTGTAAGTCCAAATTTGTGTCCACTGCTTCGGGAAGCTTTGCACGCTTAGCAGTGACATGTAAATTACTAAAGACTGCGTCACTTCGGCGCAAATCTTGAGGCATATCCGAAGCAATATTTTTCCGCTTATCTGCAATTCGCCTAACAACTCTGTCAACACGTTTCATAATATCAAGTAATTTAAACCAATGATGTTAAGAAAATAACTGAATCAAAATTATTAAATCTAAGCATATTCTGTCATTGTTGACAACTTTCTAATTTCACTCAACGTTTCTTCATATTTATTATGTTTATCTCTTATTTTTAGTTTTGGTAATATCTGGCATAAATACGAATCGAGTTTCATTATTGCATCATCTAGATTACTATATTTAATTTCATGAACTTTAGCGGGATTGCCAAGAGCCATTACTGATGTGATTTTATGTTTGCCCAGTTCAATGCTATGATTTGCATTCGATTTGCTTTGATAGTTTTTTTCATTAGCGATATTATTCTGATAGTCTTTATACAGAAAAATAACTGGTATGTTTGCATATTCGGCAATTTGAAGTTCTTGACCGAGCCCAATCGAAGGAAAACTTGTTTCTGCAATAACTAACTCAGAACTCTCAACCAAATATCTATCCAACTTATAACAAATATCTGGTCGCTGCGTCTGTCTCAGCTCAGCTAACTGAGGGTCACTATGTTCAAGAGCATACTTTGGAACACAGCTATATTTCTCTTCAACCAAATCCGCGATACGATAAATCAATGCTTTATATTCACCAAAAACTTCTTTTGGCAAATGCGTTAAGGCACTCCCAATAAAAATTTGTTTCTTTTTTATTTGCATTCGTCTTCCCTCCGCTTTATTCATAAATTGACATAACTACAAGTCCAACAAACCAGTATATTAATTACGATCATACACACACTATTTAAATATTCCCAAAATTACGTCCATTAACGAACACCCCAAAACATCACTAGAAAAAACTCTTTATCTGTTTCATCAATTCTTCAGCAACTACTTTATTTTTTGTTATAAGAACCGGTATTCTTGTTTTTTTCTCAAAAACTGTTTCAAAGAAGTTATCTATATCTAATTTGTTTGGATTTTCGGTTGAATTATATACTTCATCCAGTGCTTTTCTAATTTCGGCAGGGTAAAATACTTGTATGATAGTGTCTTTGTATACTAGCGTACTAACATCAAATACTCCTTTTGCTCCAGATTTTTCTTTTATTCCTAGTTTATCCCAAAACTCCGAACACCACTTATCTATTTTAGTATTATTTGGTGTTAAACAATAAAAATTAGAACTAAGAATCAATTCTTTCATTTTAACATAAGTATCTCTTGAGAAAAACAAAGGAATCCAAAAATGAATCCAAACCAAACCTAATTCATCTTCTTTACTTGGTTTTAACATTCCACACGCTTGTACAAGAAACTGATCTACTTCATGAATCGTTTCAAAAACAATTTTTTGTTCTAACGGAGAAACAACTCGCCCTTCAACTAAATTTGTTTCAAGTACTGTTAACAAGTCTTTTCTTTGTCTAACCCAGTCAAGACTAACTAAATACTTGTTATCTTGTTTTGAAAGAATTCCTTCGTCTAACAAAGAATTAATCATTTTATGAATAGCTTGATAAGACACGTCTTTATCCGAATTCTTACTAACTCTAGAATAAATCTCTTTCGCAGTTAACGGCCACTCGAAAAAAAGCGTTTTTAGAACCAAATCTCTTGAAGAATTGCCTGAAAACATAAGAAATTAGTCTAACAAAAGAAATAAAATAGGGTTTTAAGAGAAATAAGTTATGCAACTAAGTCCGTTTCTTGGAAATAACACAAAAAGCCTTATTGTTTCGATAATATCTGAGAGTTCTTTGAATCTAAAAGAATTGCATTTAGAACTCGTAAAACAATCAAACAAAAGCATTTCATACCAAGCAACACACAAAGCCGTGAATGAACTTGTTAGAGACGAGGTGCTTGAAAAGATAGGTAAAAACCTTTCAATTAATGATAAATGGGTTAATGATTTATCAAAGCTAAGCGAAAAACTACAAACAAAAGAAACTACAACAAGCGAAGCAAAAGTATACCACTTTGACACTTTTATTGACATGGGAAAGTTTTGCGTAAAGTTTTTGAATTCGCTTCCACCAACAACCAAACCCGGTGCTTGTTTTACTCGACATGCTTGGCCATTCTTTGGTTTAAGTGATAATGATTACAAAGAACTACAAAAACTTTTAACTGAAACCAAATATTATGAAATAATTCATTATGACACGCCATTAGACAAAATATTTGGAAAAGCAATTCAAGATGCAGGTAAAATAATCAAAATCGGATCGAAATTAGATTATGACTATGACTTTATGATAAAAGGAGACACGATAGTACAAATACACTTCTCACCAGACTTCAAAAAAAGATTTCACCAAATGTTTATCTCGCACAAAAATCTCGATGAATTTCCAATAAGCAAAATCATTGATCAATTTATGCTAAAAAAGACCGATATCAACGTTTTTGTTGTAAAAGATGCGACCGCAGTAAACCGTGCCAGTAAAGTGATTTTGGAAGAGTTTTAGAATTATTTTAGCTTATAGTTAACCAATGTCAACATACCCCCCCAATATTTGGAAAAAAAGACACAAGAATAAGCTTTTTAATTAAAAGGGGATTATTTTACTTATGCATGCAAAACTACAGACACTTATAGAACTTGCAACCCCCCAATATTTGATTATAACTTTAATCTCACCTATCGCAGCATATCTAATCACAGTAGGCACGTTTCCAACAATAGCCATCGCCCCGATTCTAATTCTTCTGTCTCTTGCAGCAATTTGGTTCAATACTTCAAACATGGTTTTTGATGCTGAACTTGATAAGATGAGCAAACCATTACGCCCAATCCCTAGTGGAAAAATTTCAGTAAATGAAGTAAATGTATTTTCAAACACAATCCTGCTAATCTTTCTGATTAGTTCGCTAATATTTTCCGTTACCTTTTTTATTTTAGCAGTATTATTTGTTATAATAGGCTTCTTGTATAGCCATCCAAGTGTGAATCTAAAAAAATACTTTTGGGGGTCATCAGTTACTGGAACAATTTTATACGGATTAATTCCATTCTTATCAATCCATTCAATAGTTTTTGCAGACGTCAATATTCCATTCCTAATCTTTTTCAGTATACTAATATTAATAATTTCAAATTCAAAAGATTTTGAGGATTTTACTGCCGAAATAGATTTTGGGATAAATTCTATACAAACAAAATTTGGACTTTTCAACTCCGCAAAAGCGATAATAATATTATTAATTATTTCAGTCGCATCTATGGCAATTCTTGCAATATATAACATAATACCCGAAAAATTTATCGCCGCAAGTGCAATTTCGATTATAATTGTAACCCTAGTTAGTAAACCATTTTGGCAAGAAATTAAGTCGCTACATTTCAAGGATGTTATTGCAAACAAAATGAATAAACCAGAACTAAAAACAATAATCACACAATCCCAGGCAGTAACAATAATGGTTTCTGCAACGATACTGATCGAAATTATATATGGGCTAGTAGCAATGCTCTAGACACACAACACAATTGTGATAACAAATTTAGGCCCTGTAATTTTCAGTTTACCCTTGAAATTTAAATTTGTACTTTTACAATATCAGACTTCTTATCAAAATCTGCGGTCGGTTTAACATAAAATTCACAATAAGCATCACCTTTCGCAATACATTTAGTTTCAATCGCATCACATTCTTCACCAAATAAGACGGATATGCCGCCTGCAAAACTACCGCGGATAAAATGATCGACACAATGATCCGTTTTACCATATCCTTCAGCAATAACCGAATTGGTAACTTTAAAAATTACGACCTTATTTTTAGAATCTAGTTTTACTATTTCAGTTTCGCCCCATCCGGCAACCGATAATGTATTAACCCCCCACCTAAATATATCCTCGGGACTAATTTTATAATAATTATAGAGATTCTTAAACCAACTTTTTCCATTAATTTTTGCCATATCATATATCATTTTTTCATTTTTTCCTTTACTCAATTCTACTTGAAGTAATTGCATATACTCTGCAGGAAAAATTACAACATTCTTTTCAAAGAATTTTATATTCCCGCTTTCAAATCGTATTCGCTTATGCAAAAGTAATTCAGAAAATATTTTAAACATCAAAAAAACCTTAGAACTTTATCTCCTCTTCAGCGATCATCTTAACACCTGCATCGCTGATATCATACGGCAAAACACCCATTTCGTGTCCACTATACCTCATTTTTCTAATTTGAAGACTTCGGGATTCAGTCGCTCCAATTCCTAAATAATGCATAGTGAGTACTCCGTCCGCAATAAATTCACTTATACCATCTGCACTTAATTGTTTTTGTTCTTCCGGCAATTCAGTTGTCAACAATGCAGTTACATCATATTGTTTTATTTCTTTGAATAAGTAATACAATAATGTTTTCGAGATAGCTTTTTCCGATCTTGGAATCGGACTAACCGTCTCAGCTACTTTAACCATTGAAAAACTTTTTTCATCCAATACATCAGAAACAAGCATCGAATCCGTTAATGTGGTTAATGAATCAATAACGATTCTTTTTGGCTGGAACTCTTGTACAAGCGAATGGATTTTTTCTAAAAAAGAATCCCCCGCAGTAATATCAAAATAAACCAATTTTAGTAATTGTTTTGATTCTAAATCTGCTAAATTCCAACCAAATCCGTCGGCTTGTTTAAATAATTCTTTTTTATTTTGTTCGGTTGAAAGGTATAACGACTTCTCACCAAACAATGAAGCACCATTAACTGCAAATTGCAGACACAAAGTTGATTTTCCCGTTCCGGCTCCGCCCGAAACAAGTACAACATTTCCTTGAGGGATCCCTCCATTCAATGCCTTATCTAAATCTTGTATGCCTGTCTTAGTTCTAATTATTTCTTCCACCATGCTGTATAATAGTAAAAAAAACTAGTATTTAAGGTTGTCTAAACATAACCTTTTGTTTTTTAAGGAATTAGGCAAAGCAAATTGTTATGTCGGTTAATGTATTAGCACCTCAGTTAAAATCAGATTCTTTAAAAGATCTAATAATCTCTTTATTGGCAAATGAATTTCCCTTAAACGCTAAAGAGATTCATTCAAGAGTTGCTAAGAACAAGACTGTTTCATACCAGGCAGTTTTCAAAGTTTTGAATCAATTATGCCAAGAAAATGTTTTAGAAAAGATCCAATCAAAATATAATATAAATGAAGACTGGGTAAATGATTTGAAAAAGTTTACAAATCAACTTACTCAACAAACAAAAACAAAATCACAAGAACCCTCGCAAATACTCGAGTTCGGAACCTTATTTGAATATTATATCTATCTCTTAGACATTCTCTCATCACAACGCTTATTAGAAAAAGATGATTCAAACTATCTATTCGGTGTAATGCGACACATATGGTATTCTCCAGTCGAAGGTAAAAACTATGAAAAATTCAAAAGTATGTGCACAAATCACAAAACATTTGCGATATGCCAAGGAAATACACTAGTCGATAAATGGTTGAAACAATATTATTTAGACGCAGGCAGTAGTGGCATTCTACTAGATTCAAAATACTGTTTTGGAGAAGAACTAGCAATCACTGGAAAATATATTATGCGAACATTCTTTGATGACAAAACAAAAAAAACTATTGATGAAGTATATTCAAATGCAAAAGACTCATCCGAAATCGTAAGCAGGTCCTTTTTGGATAAATTATTTAATAATAAAGCACAAATAAAGTTTACAATAACTCGCGATCCCAAATTAGCTCAAATCTATAAAGAAGAAATCTTAGGCCAATTCAAAGGAGTGAAAAAATGAGCATTAATATCTTGGCACCACAATCTAACTCAGATTCATTAAAAGAGCTAATAGTTTCTCTCTTACTTGAAGAGCTACAACTCAATGCTAAAAAGATCCATTCAAAGATATCCAAACAAAAAAATGTATCCTATCAAGCAGTTCACAAAGCACTGACTGAATTAAATAATAAGAAGGTTATTGAAAAAGAAAAACACAAATATAAACTTAGTTTAGCGTGGATCGAAACTGAAATACAGCGATTACACTACGCAAAAAAGTTATATTTAGGACAAGAAAAATTAATTTTTCAAAAAAATCCTGAAGGAGAATACAAATACACTAATTGGACCGAGTTATGTGTTGAATTTGCAAAGTTCTTTGGAAAAACAGGTTCACAAAAACAAGATAACAAGCAAATCGCATTATTGGAATACGGGTGGTGGCCGTTTAAGTTTAGATTCAAAGACTTTTTCTTAATACGAAAAATGGTAAAAAACGACCCTTGTGGAAAAATAATAATTCAAAAAGACACATCATTTGGAAGATGGATTTGCAAACAATATTTGAGATTAAATGGAAAAGCTATTATTTTAGGCAAAACACGTTTTGATGAAGATATTTTTATACAAAATGATTTAATATATCAAATCAAGTTCTCAAAAGATACAAAAAGATTATTCAAAAAATATTTCCAGAAATTTAATGGAATGGAAGATACATTTAAAGAATTTGGTCTAAGAAAAGAACCAAAAATTGATGCAACACTAACGATAACAAGAAACCAATCATTAGCCAATTTATTAAAAGAACAATTAGAAGATATTTACAAAAATGCAACAAAAAAGGAGGAAAAAAATGAGCGTTAACATTTTAGCACCACAGTCAACCTCCGATTCATTAAAAGATTTGATAATTTCTTTGTTGAGTGAAAACTCTCTTTTAAGTGCTAAAGAAATTCATTCAACGATTTCAAAAAATAAAACCGTGTCTTATCAAGCCGTTTTTAAGGTTTTAAAAGAGTTAATTGAATCAAATGTTTTAGAAAAGCAAGAATCGAAATACCTAATTAATAAAAAGTGGATTTTAGGTTTAAAACAATTTGTAAAAAACTTTGAAGACAGAGAAGAAAAAAAAGGTTTTGATCCGACTGCCGAAATCCAAACATTAGAATTAAACACATTATTCGAATTTTTTGAAGGAATGCTAGAACTTCTGTCTTCAGATATGTTATACAAAAATTGTGAACACCGATTTGGTGGTGGGATACTACGACATTTGTGGTGGTCGTTATCTTTTGATGCAGCAGGATTTGAAAAATTTAAACATATGCTTGGACCAAAAGATTCTTACATTGTAGCCATCGAAGATACACCCGTTGATAAATGGTTACAAGCTTATTATCTAAAAACTGGAGGGACCGGAGTAAAAATCGGGGTTGACTATGATTTAGAAGATGATGTAGCTGTGGTTGGAGATTATGTGCTACAAGTGTTTTTTGATAAACAAACAAAAAAGAAACTAGATAAGCTTTATTCAGAAGTTGAAGATTTTGCAGATGCAATCGAAAAAGGACTATTAGAACAAGTTCTAACAGAGCCAACTAAAATAAAAGTCGTGATAACACGAAACACAGAATTAGCAGATATTTATCTACGAAAACTAGTCGGCTTCTTCGGCGATCCTGATGAAATACTAAATGATCCAAAACATACTGCTGAAAAGAAATAATCATTTAACTAATTTAAATTCTTTTGTCAAAGCTTCGACTTTTGCTTTGTCTCCAAAGATTAGTGCACCTAAATAATTCACGTCTTTGTGTTTTTGTGTTGCTATGCTGTCCATTAACTTCTTATCGTCCGAGGTTTCGATCATTTCTTTTACGAACTCGGAAACATCTAAGTGTAATTTCTTTGCTTTTTTTAATAAATCAATAATGTCTGAATTAGTTTTTGCTTCTTTGATCATTATTGCTTGTTGAATATTAAATTTGATTTCTTTGCCATCCTTTGTTTCCATTGAATCCGCGTAAAACAATTCTTTTCCTATTCGAGCTGCAAAAGCTGCATTCAAATGCGCAATTGCATTCATTTCTTGCCATCGCTCCATTTTTGCACTTTTGTTTAGAACTGCAACAGCCATTTTAGTTTCTTTTTCTTTACCAGTTTTGTCTTTTATGTGTTCAGGTTTCATTTGTGGGAAGAAAATAACGTCTCTTATCGTTGCAAGATCGGTTAACAACATTACCAGTCTATCTATTCCTAGACCAACTCCGCCTGCTGGAGGCATTCCATAACTCATTGCTTCTAAAAAGTCTTCATCTATTGGATGGTGTTCTCCTTGTGATCTACCTTGTTCTGCTTGTTCTTCAAAGACTTGTCTTTGTAACAAAGGATCATTCATTTCAGAGTACATATTACATAGTTCCCAACCAAAAATATATCCTTCTGCTCTTTCAATCAAATTCTTTGGATCTTCTCTTGAAGGTTTACACAACGGAGTTGTTTCTTTTGGATGTTCTGTAATAAAACATGGTTGAATTAAATCTTCTTCACAAAAATGTTCAAATAATTCTTGTATTACTAAACCTTTTTTCTTTTTATCATTATCAATTTCTATGCCTTCTCTTTTAGCTAAATCCAATAATTCTGCTAGAGACATTTTTTCTGCTTTGATTTTTGCTTTCTTGTTTAAAGCATCAATCATTTTGATTCGCTTCCACGGAGCTTTTAACGAAATTTTTTGTCCTTGATAAGTTATTTCGGTTGTTCCAAGAACTTTTTTTGCAACAAATTCAACTGCATCTTCAGTTAACTTCATTACATCTTCTAAATCGTGGTTGATTGCATAGTACTCACTCATTGTGAATTCTGGGTTATGTGTTTTGTCCACGTCTTCGTTTCTAAAATTCTTACAAACAGTGTAAACTTTTTCATAACCTCCAACAACTAATTTTTTTAAGTATAATTCTGGAGAAATGCTTAGATAAAACTTTGATTTCCAAGCATTGCTTTGGGTTACATATGGTCGTGCGTTTGCTCCACCATAAACTGGTTGTAAAACAGGTATTTCTACTTCTAAAAAATCATTTTTATTGAAGAATTCTCTCCAAGCAGAAACAATTTCTGTTCGCATAGCAAACTTTTCTTTTACTTCAGGATTCATTATTAAATCTAAGTAACGTTTTCTTTGCCTGATTTCTATATCAGTTAAACCATGGAATTTTTCGGGTAGAGGCAACACACTTTTTGTTAGAACTTCTAGTTTGTCAACTAAAACACTTAGTTGTCCTTTTTGTGTTTTGTAGATGGGGCCAGTTGAACCAATTATGTCTCCAACATCGATTAAATCCAGTAAATCAAAAGCATCTTTTTTTGTTTCGCCTTTTTTTAAGAAAAATTGTATATCTCCTGTAGAATCTCTGATTTTCATGAAAGCGATTGCTCCAAAACTTCTTTTTGCCATTACTCTTCCAGAAACAGAAACCTTTCTTCCTTTTTCTTCATTTTTTAGTTTAGTAAACTCTTTTGTTAAGGCAGCAGCATAATCAGTTACCTTGTATTTGTAAGGATACGGATTAATTCCTTTTTTTATCAAAGCGTCTCTATGTGACTTTTTTGCTTTTACTAAATCGTTTTCCATACTAAGAACTAGAAAAAAATGTTTTATTAAGCTTTGGATTCAAGCTCTCGCTTTAATTCTTGAGTGATTTGAACTAGATTTTCAGCAAATCCTCCTTGGAAACTAGCTAGTTCTCCAAGAACGCTTAACAAATTTTTTGCAACATACTTTTGTTGAGGAGACCAATCAGGATCTTTAATCTTTTTACGAATGCTCCATACAAATTGCTTAAGCTCAGCAAAACGTTCTTGCATCCTTTTAGCCGTTAAATTATAATTTTGTAAACGCGCAATTGCTTTTTCTCCACGAGCACTACCAACAACTTTTTGTCTTACCAATTCTTTCATTAGTCTTTGTCGTTCATTATAATCAGAATTTGATAACAAGTCTCTTTGACTTTGAAGTAAAGACAAAAGTGTACTTTTATTTGCGGTATGACTTAGAACAGATGTAGGTGTTCTTCGAGTGTCAAAAATAAAATCTGTTAACCTTTTTTCTAACACAGACCTCACTTTTGGATGTTGCCAATCATGACCCTCATTTAATTTGTTTCGCCATCCTTGACCTAGTACACCTTTCTTTGAAAGTAATTTTCCAGTAAGTTTTAACAAGCCCGCTTCGGTTAGAACATGGCTTTTTCTGATCATGATAAAATACAGCTTTGAAACAATATAAATCTTATTATGAAGGGCTAATTATTTTGTCTGTAATTATGATACATCTAGAACCGTTAAACTGTTTGTAGAATTACAGCTAAAACAGCCCATTTCTTATTAATGATACAAGCACCATTAGTTATATGAATTTTGATGTCTGGAGTCTATAATTCTTATATTAAGCTCACCAGGCTTAGACTCCGGGCAGACTCACCTCTGCGGAAAAATCCGCAGAATTTCTTTTTTTCTAAAAGTCATTTATTTTCTAGTTCACTTACCTTCTGGCGACACTATTAACCCGTCCTCTTGAGCCAAAGGCGAAAAGGACATTTTAATGCAGGTTTTGAATTCATCAGAATTCAAAAAGTGCAGGGGTTTTAGTGTAATGGTATCACAACTCCCCCCAGAGGAGTTAATGCGCGTTCGATTCTCGCAAATCCCACTTTGTATTAAACAAAATACTGGAGGAATTAATATGGAAAAAGAAACGAACATTGATAGGTTCGGAGAATTTGGTGGACTTTTTGTTCCCGAAATGATGGTCCCTGCCCAAAAAGAATTAGCGAGAGCGTTTGAAAAGTACAAAGACGATGACGAATTCAAAAAAGAACTAAGTGGTTTACTAAAAGAGTTTGCAGGAAGAGAAACTCCTTTGTACCACATAAAAAATATTTCAAATGAACTAGGTTTCAAAGTGTATTTGAAAAGAGAAGATCTCTTGCATAGTGGTGCACACAAAATAAATAACACTCTTGGACAAGCACTACTAGCAAAACGCATGGACAAACAAGAAATAATTGCTGAAACTGGTGCGGGACAACATGGTGTTGCAACTGCAATAGCAGGAGCACTAATTGGTTTACCTGTAAAAGTGTTTATGGGAGAAAAAGATGTGCAAAGACAAAAACTTAATGTGTATCGTATGCAATTGTTTGGAGCAGAAGTTATTCCGGTTCAAAACGGTTCGAAAACTTTGAAAGACGCAGTAAACGAAGCGTTGCGCTACTACTTAGCAAATGTTGAGACATGCTATTATTTGATTGGAAGTGTTGTAGGACCATTTCCTTATCCAAAGATAGTTCAGTACTTCCAAAAAATAATTGGAGAAGAAGCAAGAAAACAAATTCTTGCAAAAGAAAGTAGATTACCTTCTACAGTAATTGCTTGTGTTGGAGGCGGAAGCAATGCGATTGGAATCTTTGACGCATTTTTAGAAGACGATGTTAAACTTGTTGGAGTTGAGGCAGGTGGAAAAGAAAACAAACACGGAAAAACTTTGAGCGAAGGAAGCATTGGTTTTTTTCAAGGAAGTAAATCATATGTTTTACAAACAAGCGATGGACAAATTAAGGAAGCACATAGTATTTCTGCAGGATTAGACTATCCTGGTGTTGGACCAGTACATTCATTTCTAAAAGATTCTAAACGCGCAAGTTATGCTTCTGCAACTGACGTGGAAGCACTCGAAGCACTAAGTTACTTAAGTAAGAAAGAAGGAATTTTACCTGCACTTGAATCATCACATGCAATTGCATATCTTTTGAAACATAAAAATGATTTTGATTCGAGCGATATTGTAATAATTAACTTGTCAGGAAGAGGAGACAAAGATGTTACACAACTAATGGAGAGTGGTTTAAATGTTTAAAAGTAATGCGTTCATGCCTTTTGTGGTTTTGGGAGATCCAAACTATGAAGAGTCAATAAAAATAATAAAAGGATTAATTGATAGTGGTGCAGATGCACTAGAACTCGGTTTTGCATTTAGTGATCCTATCGCTGATGGACCAGTAATACAAAAAGCAAATAATCGTGCGCTTGAAAGTGGTATTACCACTGCAAAAAGTTTTGCTATTCTTGAGGAAGTGAGAAAATACTCTAACGTTCCAATTAGTTTAATGTTAAGCTATAACTTAGTATACAATTATGGAACAGAAAAGTTCTATGAAACATGTTCTAAGCTTGGAATTGACGCAGTGCTTTGTCCAGATATTCCTTTAGAAGAATCAGAAGAGTTAGTTGGATTTGCAAGACAATATAATACCAGCCAAGTGTTTTTGGTTTCACCAACAACTACTGTTGAACGAATGAAACAACTAAATGAGGTTTGTAGCGGATACGTTTACTTGGTGTCTTTGCTTGGAACAACAGGTACAAGAGAAGAACTAAGCAAAAAGCTTCCCGAACTAATTAAAACTGTTAAACGCGAAATGAATCTTCCAGTGTACGTTGGTTTTGGTATTAGCGAGCCAAGGCATGTGAAAGAAGTACTTGACATGGGTGCTGATGGAGCAATTTGTGGTTCGGCAATATGCAAAATAATTGAGAAAAACGAAAAAAGTGCCGAAGAAATCCAAAAGTTTTGTAAAACAATGACAGAGGCAACATTAAAAATGTAAAAGGAGTTGAATATATGCGTGAGAAAATGGTTAAGAAAAAAGAAACACAGAAAGTTGATATCGACCCTTGGGGAAAAGCTTTGGTTCAAGATTATTTGAGACTGATAAAAAACTTTGGAATGCAAAAGTTTGATATCGACGAAATGCCAAATCCTAGTATGCAAATGAAGCGAGGAATTATTTTTGGTGGACAAGATTTGAAACAAATAGCGGAGGCTATCCGGAAGAAGAAAAAGTTTTATTGTCTAACAGGAATAATGCCTTCTGCAGAAAAAATTCATTTAGGAACTGCTGCCGTTGTTGACAATGTAAGATACTTTCAAGAACAAGGCGCAAAAACATATGTTTTGATAGCCGATGTTGAGTCACAAGCAACTAGAGGCGTACCTATAGAAGAAGGGAAACGACGTGCACTAAAATTTCATATTCCTGCGTACATTGCTTTAGGACTTGATCCTAAAAAAACAAAGTTTTATTTTCAAAGCGAAAACAAAACTGTTAGTAACCTAGCAAGTGTTTGTTCACAAAAAATAACTGAGAACGAGTTTCGAGCGATATATGGTTCTGTACACCCAGCAAAAGTAATGAGTGCTTTTACACAAATGGGAGATATTTTGCAACCACAACTAAAAGAAGCAATGCCCGGAGTTATCCCAATCGGTATTGATCAAGCACCGCATATCAGAATGGTAAGAGACATTGCTCGCAGATTAAAAAGTACTTATGGTTTTTTTCTACCCTCTGCAAGTTATAACAAATATACTTCGGCTCTTGACGGTTCATTTAAAATGAGTAAGAACGAGAGCGTTGGAAAACTAGAGATTCCAGAGAACGATCGAAGCAAAATGGAGAAGAATTTGAAAAAAGCTTTGACTGGTGGGAGAGTAACTGCTGACGAACAAAGAAAAAAAGGTGGTCAACCAGAGAAATGTGTTGCGTATGAGTATTGCAAGAATCATTTTATTCGAGAAGATAAACCACTAGCTACAATGTACCAAGATTGTTTGAGCGGAAAAAATCTTTGCGGAGAATGCAAACAAAAGTACTTGATTACTTACGCTAATAAGTTCTACGATGATTTTGACAAGAAGTTTGCTAAAGCCAAAAAAACAATTGGAAAAATCAAGTTTTTGAAATAAAAAGCTTAGTAATGTGTACAAAATGTAACATACAAAATGCAAGAGTTTTTAATAATTTTTGTGACGGAAGTAGTATAGTGATAGGATGACTAAATTAGGAATTGAATTAGTAATAGAACTAAACGGTCTTTTCGATGAGGACGTAGTAGAGTCATCGCTATCGAGCTAATTTTTACCGTTTTTTTAATAAAAGATGGCTTAAAAATGTTTTTAACAAGATAAATATGTGGAGGAATTAAAATGTTGGATGCAAAATATATAAGAGAAAATTACAAAGAAGTAAAAAAGAATTTAGAAATGAGGAAAGATGCATCCGTAATCTCCCGATTAGCCGATTGGAAAAAGAAAGATGAAGACTGGCGAAACTTAAAGACTGAACTTGAAGAATTAAAAAAGCAAAGAAATGCAATTACACAAGAAATCAAACTAGCTAAAGGACAAGGTAAAGACGCTTCAAAATTAATGAAAAAAGCGAAAGCAATTCCTGCGAAA
>Ga0233437_1002566_pt1 | contig 26875 bp, 18 predicted proteins | sample SI_122_August201_FD_182714 | JGI IMG/M metagenome (GOLD analysis project Ga0233437, IMG submission 182714) | Seawater microbial communities from Saanich Inlet, British Columbia, Canada - SI_122_August2016_200_MG | ecosystem: Environmental > Aquatic > Marine > Inlet | place: Canada: British... | reverse complement strand
AGACCACAAAAGCAAAATTAATAGTTGAATGTAAAGCACCTTCTGTAAAAATAACTCAAAACACAGTTGACCAAATTGTAAGATATAACATGACCTTAAAAGTCGATTATCTTGTTGTAACTAATGGCCTTAATCACTATTGTATTCAAATTAATTATAAAGAAAATAAATATAGCTTTATAAATGAAGTCCCTGATTTCAGTGAATTACTTAATGAAATTTAGTAGATAAAAAATACTTCATTTTGACCATAAACAATAAACGGAACTTTATTTCCCATAAATATAAAAATCATTTCCAAATATCTAAATCATCAAATAATCACTTCATCTATCCATTTCAACCAATATTTTTCTCAATTATTTCAATTTCATCTTCCGTCAATTCGTAGAGTTTATAAACCATCCTGTCTATTTCCTTATCCGTTGCTTTTATTTCGTCTTGCAATTGGTTTATTTCCGTTTTGTAGGCAATAAAATATTCTTCCCATTCATCTTGCTGAGAAAGCGATAATTTAACTTTTTGCTTTTTTAGTTCTGTAACAAAAGTTTTAAAATCATAATCGTAAAATGCTTCTAATTTTTTACTGATTTTTGTCAAGGGGACATGACCCGTTGCACTTAAATTATCTTTTACCCGATTTAAAAACTTGTTTTTCTTTTCTTGCAGTTGTTTGTTTAAAGAAAGCATTAAATCTGCTTTTTCTATGTATGGTTGTTGGTTTTCAAGTGAAATTTGTTTAACTGGCAATTCATAATAATGAAATATTCTAGCTTTCGTAAAGGCTCCTTTTGTTTTATCAAATGCAATTAATTTTAATTGATATTGGAACAATTTTGAATTTATTAATGATAATAGGAATTTCAAACTATAATTGTCATTAATTAAAATTGCATTGTATAATGATGATAAAATATAATAATTGTTATCATCATATGTTGCCGTGATTTTATTACCGGCTTCTCTTATTAAAATCTTAGGTTGTTCAAAAATTTTATAATCTCTTGGACATGCAAGGTGCTTACCATAATTCACATATAAATTACTGGGTATTGTACTCCATTTTTGGATATGTTTTCCGCCTATAACAGGTTTAAAATTATCATTATCTTTTTTATCTGAAACATACAAATTATCATTGCCTGTTTTTATAGCTTGTCGTATATCAAGAATTTGTTTCAAATTTATACTGCTTTTTGAAATTTTTTCTAAGAAGTCTTTAACTTTATAATTTCGAATAGAAAAAAGATACTTTTCTTGTTTTTTAAAAAATGTAACAGGAATTTGGTGAGGTTTAGAAAAAAGATTTTTCGATGAACGTATTTGTATTTTATAATCTTCAATTACTAATCTACGAAAACCCAAAATCATAGAGTGAACAACAGCATCACTGAATACTTTATCATCTAAATCAATTATTTCAAGAATTTGATTATTAAGCAATAACTTTTCTCTAACCTTTTCTTCAAAATAGTTATCTAAAAGTGTGTTTGGTATAATGAAATAAACTAATCCCTCAAATTTTACAAGTTTTATTGATTTTAATATAAAAATTGAATAGGTATCTAATTTAAATTGTAATTCTTTATAGGTGCATCTATAAAACATCTTTTCTTCTTCCGAAATTCTTGCACCATAAGGCGGATTCCCAATCACCACATCAAAACCACCATTATCCATTATTTCCTTAAACTCAACATTCCAATCAAAAGCCTTATCCCCCGCAATTTCCGGATCATCAATAAGCGAATTTCCACATTTTATATTATTGCTTAAAACCGACAACTTTCTACCTTTTTGTGCAGTGCGTAACCAAAGCGATAATTTGGCTATCTCAACACTTTCTTCGTTAATATCAACACCATAAAGATTATTTTCAAGTATTGTTTTTTCCGTATCAAATAATCTTAAAGCCGTATTTGTCAGTTCGGCAATAATGTCGTCAATATTTTTATGCTCTTCAATTAAAAAATTCAATGCCTGATTCAGGAAAGCACCGCTGCCACATGCAGGGTCAACAATTTTCAACGAAATCATCCAATCTTTGTAATCTTGTAACTTTTGAAATAATTTTTTTCCTTTGGCTGACAGCTTTCCTTCTTTTGTTCTGTAGGTTCCGTCAAATTCAATTTCAACAATTTCTAATTCTTTGCGTTTCTCCTTGCAGAGCGACCCAAGTGTGTTTTCAACAATGTATTGTGTGATGTATTTTGGAGTGTAAAACACCCCGTCTTTTTTTCTTTTACTCCTGGTTTTGTCGGCGGTTGTACCTTCAATCTCTGCTGTAATTTCTTCAATTTCCGAAAGCGAATGCTCAAAAATATGCCCGAGTATATTTACATCAACTTCTGTATTAAAATCATATTCTGATAAATTTAGTAAATCTTTTATCAGTATTTCATCGTCTATTTTCAGATTGTCTAATAATTCATCAGGATAAAAAAGCCCTCCGTTATATTCGGGAATATGGTCGGCAGGTGTTTTTCCTTTTCTGCCTGTGTTCATATATCCGAAATACTGTTTGAATATGTCGTAAAGAGGTTTGTAAGCATCTTCTTCTTTCAGAATATTATATCGCTTTATAATTCTTGAAATTGAATTTGGTGGTAAAAGCCCGCTATCTTCCGCAAATAAAACAAAAAGAAAACGGTCTAAAAGTTTTTGCGATTTTTTAAATAAAGTTAGTTTGTTGTACTCCGCATTGTTTATGATTAAATTATCAAAAAGTTTGTTTTTAAAATCCGAATAGTCTTTGTAAAGCTTATCGGAAATTTCTTGTTCGTGGAATTTTGTTTCTTCTTTTAGTTTTAACGGTAAATCGGAAAAAATACTTCCCTTGTTTAGTATCAGGTAAAGAAGTTCAAAGTTCTCTTTGTCAAGATAGAATAAGTTAAATTCCTCAAATTCGTTGGTGTAATCAATGTAAAACCGTAATTTCTGAAAGTTGGATGTGATTACATATTTACAATCAGCCTGGTTAATTTTATAATTAAAAGCCTGTTCTGTTATACTTTTTAAATCTTTTGTTTTTGTTGATTTTAGTTCAATTACAGCTATCGCCTTATCATTTTTAAGTATTGCTCCGTCTGCTTTTCTTCCGTCAGCCTGATTTCTAAATTCTCTTACCAAATCATAATTATCATCAGGTTTCAAAGTATAACCAAGAACATCAACAAATAGATCTCTTAAAAATCCGTCCTGATATTCTTCTTCTTTCAGTCTCTTGATTTCTTCAATTTTCGTTGGGCTGTAATTTTTCCTGAATATTTGATAAGCACTTTCAACTTGCTCTTTATCAAGATTAGATAAATATTTCTTTATTACTGATTTTTGAAAAATTGGCATTTATTTGTGTTTTATTTTTTACAACGTTTCGCAAGTATGGCACGTAGCCGTTCTTTACACTTATTTATTTTGAGTTCTATTCTGTTCAATTTTACTAATTCTTTGTCTTAATGACCACGAACCGGCTATGTGCTATGATTTGCTGTTGGACTAAACCTTTTCATAAAAGGCTAAGTTAAGAAAAATGTTTAAACTTACTAAAATAAATTAAATTATTATTATGTCAAAAAAGGTTTTACATCACCAAAAGCATTCCACGGTGAATAATCCCCGGAACATCCTTCCCGAAAAAACCAAACTTCATTATTGAAAACACATATAGTCTCCAAAAACGGGTAATAGTCCAACAGAAGAAAAGATTAATGCGGCTGCGTCGAATAATCCTGTCTATTTGTTATGTATTGTTATTATTTGTCATCCTCCAAACTCTTTATTGACAATGCACATCTAAATCCTACATCAATCATTGTATAATCAGGAGGATCTGATTCGAGGTGTGTGCAATTTGTATGAATTTTATATCTATTATATGAAGCCCCCCTATTAATCTTTTCAGAATTAGGAGTTTTACTAAATCTTGGATTTGATGCCCAATCATTTACCCATTCAAAAACATTTCCAACCATATCGTAACAACCAAATGGACTTATTCCATTTTTGTATTTATCTACTGGTGTTATAGAGTCAAACCCCGATTCTTTACTATTGCATTTATTTTTATCAAATCTATTTCCCCATGGATATATTCTACCGTCATTCCCTCTTGCTGATTTTTCCCATTCTTTTGATGTTGGAAGTCTTTTGCCAGCCCATGCTGCATATGCAAATGCGTCATACCAAGTAATATTAGAAATTGGATTATTGGGTTTCGTTTTTGACAATACCATTATGCGTAATAAATTACCTGAACCTTTTAAACCATGTTCAAACATATAGTCAGTTTCATCAATAAATTTCCAATATTCAGAATTTGTAACTGGAAATTTGTCAATATAAAAATCATATTCGATAATATCTTTTTTACATTTTTTACTTGAAAGAAATTCACCGCTTGGTATTATTACCATAATCTTTTTATCTGTGTTCGATACGATTTCTTTTATAGGTTTCTGAGTTTCTAATGCTTCAAGATTATATGTTATTTGGAATTGATTTTTAATATCAAACTTTTCTATATATGCTGTTTGAAGGTTTATAAGCCTTTCGATAGCATGATTATCATCATCAGTAATTCTAAGTCCAAGCCTAATCTTAACTTCACTAATAAATTTCTCGTAATCCTCAAGTTTTTTTTCAAGTTTTACACTATTTCTTATTAAGTCCAATTCTTCAAAAGAAATATTTGTCGCTTCTAATATTTCTGGTTCTTTTCGAAATTCGTTTATAGCACAATATATTTCATTGCTTAATTTCTGACCTCCTTCGATAGTTTGCGTATAATGAATAATTCGTAAATGTTGAATGTCAAATGGGATGCTTTCCTTTTCTTGTGATATGAGTATAACACGCTTCCAAAGCATGTCACAAAGAGCAAGTTCATAAAAAACATTTGGATTCTTACCTGTAATATCAGAGATTATAAATTCTGCTTTTTGAATGTATTCCCAGATTTGCCCAATTATCGCTCCTGGAGTTTTAATGTCGTCTGCTCTTAAGCATTCAATTTTAAGTTTATTCATTGTTGGTTTAATAACACCATCGTATATTTCTTTATATTCTTCAGCGAACGGCATCAATACAAAGCACAAATTATTAACAGGTCTATGTTGTCGTTTGAAATGACCTCTAATTGTATCCATAATTTTATTTTTTTCTAATAACACATAAAACAGTGGCAATATGGCATGAAGCGGATAGCGAGCAATTCATTTTCAAAATTAGATGAAGTTAGAATGGGTTAATCCCTTCCAATTAAGCACTTCACTGCTTTTTGCTATATTGCATGTTATTGTGTCCAGTATTTTCTTGGGGAAAAACTCTATGAAAAGATTCTCTTTTATTTTCAAAATCATCTTTAATATAACCAATTAAAATTGATTTATCTTGATTTTGTGAATTTGTACGTTTAATTATGGTTTTACCAGTCAGTCTCTCAGTATAATGTGCATAATTATCTCTCTGAAACATAGGTTCTGGAAGTTCCGCAACTCCATGAAAATTAAACTTTTCGAATCTCCGTATAACTTTTAATAGCTTCATAAAAAGGTTTGCAAATGTAGTTCTTATTTTTTTATTAAAATATATTTTTTATTTTTTTTGTTTTTCAAGTGCTCTTTGACTTATTCTTAAAATGAATTTTGAAATCTCAATATCATTATTAATTTCAATAGGAACAATATTATTCCGAAAATATTCATCTTGTTTTGTTTTTGTTAATTTACTCCTATTTATCCAAATCCCTAAAGGTCTTTGATTTTTCAAACTATCACCTGTTGAAGAAAGTAATGGAGCTATCGCCCTATCAGACAATGTATTACCGGAAAGTCCAATAAATAGACACACTCCACTTTCTAAAAATGCTCTCTCTTTTTCAATCCATAAATCATTGCGTTTTCCAATTCTATTATTAGCATCTTTTAATCCTAGTATTAAAAAATTACTTCCTTGCATTTTTAAAGCAGGATGAGGAACGAAACCATGTGGATGAAATATTCTAACATCCTCAGATCCTTCAAGTGCTGGTAAAACAGAAATAGAATTCACATGGAAACCAAACAAGGTCAGAAACCATTCCAACATACTATCATAATTTAATGTTACAACTCGCTTTACATGACCTCTTTTACTGCCCATTAGTAAAGATGCAATTGAAATAAGAAGGTGATTTGAATAGGCCATGGTGATATCCAGTTTGTTTTCGTCAGGATAGAGTATCTTTTTGATTAGTTCTATCTTTCTGTTTTCTTCATTATTTATTTTGTCTAAAGCCTCATCAATAGCATTTTGTATATTTTCTGGGGATTTCGCATCAACTAACTTTCCTAAACCAACAGCACTTCTAAATGAATTTGTTAACTCCGACCAATCTGGTAATCCAAATCCTTTTGAAGTTCCAGCTCCAAGGAACAAGACTAATGAACCATTAATTAAATGCTCTGAAAGAAAATCTATGGCATATGTTGGGTTTTGGTATTCATTAAAATTCATCATTCTTCACTATTTATATGATTAACAGGGTTGTAAGGTGTATCAAGTAAGCAACTTATATCTGACAGATACTCAAACAAAACAGGTATGGTAATAAGATTTTTGCCATTCGTGTGAATATATAATTTGTAGTTACCATATTTATCAATGTGGATAGATGATTTTGCTTTTATGGCCTGATCGTCTTCATTTATTTCAATACGGCATTTTACAATACATTTTTCTAGTTTGCATTCATGATTATTAATTCTTTCTTTGAAATAATCCTTATAAATTTCCGAATCAAGAGGCTTATCACCCTCCAATTTTACTGTTGACAAATATGAGTCACCTGAAACAGATAAGAATATACCCCCAAAGAAAAAATGGTTACTATTGTAATAGTAATCTGTATAGTCATCGTTAATATTTATCAATTTTTCCATATCAACTTTTATAAAACTACTATTAGATAGTATGTTGTATTTAGATTCCAAATCAAAACTTATATTTTTTGCTAAATTTTTAAATGGAAGACAGAGAATGGTTATCTCAATTTTAGGATATTCAACTAAAATCACATCATACTTAAAGGGTGGATTATTATCACCTCCAAGTGAATAGTCAGTTTCACCTCCATAATACCTGTAATCTGTTATAACTGACATTTGCGTAATAATACATCCCGAATTAAATTCAAATCTTTCAACTTCATTAATGCGCCAATCTTTAAAAAACTGTTTTTTTATTATTGCCCTTGAGCCTTTGAGAGCGACCAAATGAAAATACCTTTGATGTTGAATAATATTAATCTCTTTCATAATTTATTATTTTTGAGAGTTCATAGCTAAAAAACTAAGAGTTGTTAATCTTTCGATATCATTTATATCAATTTCATTTTTTAAAACTTTTATCATTCTGTCAAACATGTATGCTACTGGGCTATCAATCGGCATATTAATAAAATCAACAGGTAAGTCGTAAGAAAATCCCGATTCAGTTTCTTCATTCTGTGGGCTTTCTGAAACATTAGTGTCATCCCAAAGCATTGCAGCAATTCTTTTAGAATAAAAAACATCTTTTGCTAAGTCAACCAAAATTAATGTATTTTTAAAAGCATTATAATAGTATTGCTGCATTTGATCGTCATTACCAATTATAGACATTATTTTATTGAGAATCGGATTGTTTATTACTTCTAATTCATCCTCAATTATATCACTAAATCTTTTTAATGATATTTTCCATCTTTCAGAGGGGCCTTGATCAATTGTAGAAGAAATCACCAATAAACTTCTCAATATATATTGCCGCATGTCGGCATTTACATGAGATACTGTTGACCAAGAATGCCAAATTAATGGTATATATTTTGACGTACGAGCACCGTAGAAATAGTAGAAATCTAATACATGAACAAATACTTCATTTATATTTCTTATTTCATTCTGAAAAGTGGAATGAAAATCATTAAAACTAGGTAAAGAAAAAGGAACTCCATCTTTTGTTACGACAGAATTGTATTCAATTGATTCTGTTATTGAACCAAAGTTTTTTGTACGCAAGCAATAGTTAATTATTATACTTCTTATTGAATCAAGCAAACAATATTCTTTAACATCTTCTTTTATTATCTTTTTACTGTATTTGTTAAAAAATAGTTTGTAATTTTCTTCATCTGAAATATTTTCATCACCATAAAAAATTGAGTTTAGTAATAGCCTCACATGTGAATGAAGCATTTCATGAGTAATTGTTAATAATGACCATTCTAAAGATAGTCCTGCTGGAAGAGAATTTAATGCAGCAGTTATTGAAAATTCTGTTTCTCTAAATCCTAATCTCGAACTATAATAAGCAAGTTTTTCAATTTGGTTATCATTTTTTTTCTCACATTTTATTGTATCTATATTGGATTTATACCAATCACTTCTACTATAAACTGGTAAGTTTTCAAGCCCTGATAATGGATTTGCAATAGGTTGTCCCATTAAATTTGTAACAATTTCCAAAAAATTAATAGATAAAAAGGCTCTTTCAATATCTTTGATGATTCTATTTAATGCTCGTACTGAAATACCAATACCTAAAAGGCTATTTCTTCTTATAAGGCTTCTTCTTTCCAGTATTGGAATTGAACCAGAATAAGCTTGAGTAGAATAATAGGAAATTGTTGAATTAATTTGAATTAATCTATCAATTATTTGTTGTTTATGTATATTATTTTCAATTGGATCTTTTAACTTTTCAACATTGTATATCTGTAATGTTTCTGGAAGTTCTCCCACAAAAGTTGTTAAATAATTTAATTCATTAATAAAAATGTTTACAATTTTAACTAAATTATTTAGTGTTGAAATATTATTGTAATCGTGAATAAGTATTTTAGAAAACAATATTTTCATTGATACTGCAAATTCATCAATAATTGATCGTTCTACTAATGTTAGTTCACTATAATCATATAAAGAAACTACAATACTTGTATTCATTTCTGGGAGTTTAACATCTATTTTCTCAATTAGTGAGTTTTTTATTCCCCAGATTTCACTTGAATTTGGTTTTTCATTTAATAATTTTAGGAGTTCCGTGCAAAAACTTTCAGATTTTGTTATAATAATTACAGAGCAAAGCCCATTTGAAAAGTAAACGCATTCTTTTAATTTCTGAGAAGCTTTTTGTTTTATTAGTCCTAAAACCTTGAAAGGATTATTAAAATCATAAAAACAAATTTTACAATCCTTTACTTCAGTTCTCTCGTTATTATTTATTAAAGGAAATATTTTGCTTAATCGAATAGATTTATCATCATTAGATATTGGAGCAATTTTATTTACTTCAACCGATACTTTAATTGTATTTGGCTTAAATATTTCGTATTCGTATTCTTCTTTTTTGTATATTATTTTCAACCACATATTTCTTTCTATTTTCTTTCAATATTGGACACAATCCGAAATAACTTCAACCTACCGCGTATATCCACCCGATTTTAGATGGCTATAGAGCGTTAATAGTGTTTATTTCTTCTGTGGCCATTATTTTCTCTTTATTATTATATTTATTTCTATATGTTTTTATTAAAAACTTTCATTTTCTCTTTGTTTTTCACTTCAATAAAACCAACCGTAAAACCTGTTATAATTAAATTTCCAACAAAGTAACATAAAATATTTCATATCACCAAATAAAATATAAATGTGTGCTATTTGTTACCGAACACCCAAACAAGCTATCAGGATCAAATCTCAAATCAAAAATCTCAATTCAAAACTCTTTCCCGGATAGCTCTCTTCTCCTAAAATCACCTACTCCTCATGTCTCACTCCCAAATCAATAATACTCCTTGCATTTTTATAGCTAATATAAAATTCAGGATTATTACTCTTATATTGTTCCGTAAGTTTGTCAAGGCGGCTATTTAATAAATCATCTCCTTGTTTAAAAAGCTCAATAAGTTGGGCTGTTGCAGTGGCTCTCGTACCAATAGCTGTACGGGGTTTTGCAATAATAGCCGCATAATCATCAATTTCTTGTTGCAGTTCTTCCAAATCGGCAGCCAAAATCCCATAATCCCCCAAATTCTCAATAACTTTACTTGTTTCGTCGTGCACAAGCTGGCAACGGTCTCTTAAAATTGTATCCCTTGAGTATTTTAATTTACTGGGGCTGTAATTTATTTTCTCCTTTAATTCGTTGTCGCCAATAACACTCGCATAAGCAAATACGGCACTCGCTATGCTTATCGTCTTATTGATCATTTCGTCTTCCTCTTTCTGCTTATCTTCAGCAACCCCGGTTGTTTTACCCTCCTGTATCAAGCGAGTTTCCATTATTTGGCTTATTATTGTTTCAAAATCACCAAATGTTTTCACGTAAGCAACAAATTCGCTCCATACGATACCATAACTGTTACATACAATTCGCACCGCGAGGTACATACTAAACTTGTTTTCTTGTCTGTCCGTCATAATTAAAAAATTTTAATGTTTATAAATTATTATCAAAAAGCCTAAAACTTTAAGCTTTATTTTTTTATCTGTTTATTCATCCTTTGTTTTAAATTTTTTAAAATTCATTATTTTTTCTACCAAAGCACGCAGCGAAGCATAGCCCTCCCTTTTTTCAAGGGAGGGTTTGGGTGGTAAAATGAAAGATCAATTTAAATTTCAATACATATTCCTGTTATTTTTTGTTCAATTTTTTATTCAATTTTTTGTTCATTTCAAGGATGAATTTTCATTAAAAAATCACTCCTATTTACCTATTAATACCAAAAATTGATTTTTGTTAGCAAAGATTTTCTATATATGTTTAAAAAACCTCTGTAAACATCAGTAAAACAGCGGGAAAAAAAATTCATGTTTTTTCGTATATGAGAAAACGAATATGTATTTTAGACTAAAAGTATGGAAAAATTGTTTGAAATTTTTATTCATTTTTCAGCTTGTCGGCGGCCAATTTTTCTATAAAAATTTGCTGGAATTTTACAGACATTCTAATGAAGATTTAAAACAAAAAAACCGGATTTTATTTTCTACCCAGGCTTGCAGCGAAGCACATCATTCTAAATTTTCTTAACTGTAAGACACGATTAATTCAATGTAAGATACGATTTACTCACTGCAAGACTCGATTTACTCACTGTAAGACGCAATTATGGCACTGTAAGACGCAATTATGGCAGTGTAAGATACGATTTCTTCACTGCAAGATACGATTTTCTCACTGTAAGACTAAATTTCTTCACTGTAAGACACGATTATTTCACTGTAAGACGCAATTATGACAGTGTAAGACGCAATTATGGCAGTGTAAGATATGATTTCTTCACTGCAAGACACGATTTCCTTACTGTAAGACTCAATTTCTTCTCTGTAAGATACGATTTCCTCAGTGTAAGACATGATTTCCTCACTGTAAGATAATATTTCCTTTACTTTTGTTTTCGGGAATAGGTACAGAACTACAAATCCCACTGGCATTAGCTTTATAGGAGGTATGACAATCGGAACAGTTGTTAGTTTATATTTTATTCCTTTGGCATACCGGCTTATATATATAAAATAAAGGCTTACAAGATTACAAATTATCCAATCTTTATTAACTGAAACCTGCCTGTCCGCCGTAGCTCCTATAGCTATCGGAGCGAAGGTGAAAAACCCGAAACCTAAATCTCTTCAGTCAGTTCAATAAACCTTTTATACGGAATTACGGCTGAACTTTCAGCCTGAAAAGCACCATTTGCCTGACTGATTATTGAAACTTTTGCAGCAGTTTCCACATTCGGGGCTTCATAAATATCAATAAAATCATAAGCTCCAAGAATAGCATAATGAGAAATGAATTTAACATCAGGGCATTTCTCTTTAACTTGTTTAAGCCAGTTTCTTCCCAACTTTGACCTGTCTTTCATCTGTCGTGAAAGATCAGGCGATAATTTTGTCATTAAAATGTAAGTTTGCATGGTTTATCCTCCTTTATTAAATTTATTATAGAATCTAAATTGTTTGCAAGGTAAGAAATATTTTCCGGAATTTCTAAAAACAAAGTAAAAATGTGAATTAAAATTTTTTTGAATTAAAAAATTTTTAAATTTGCATCCATATAAAAAAAACCAATAAACATGAAAAATCTAATTATTAAAATTGTTTTATCTTTAATTATCATTTTTTTAGGATGGAAAGTTGTTGAAAGTATAATGATTCCTGTTAGGTTTGAAAACGAAAAAGAAAGAAGAAAAGACATAGTGGTGCAAAATTTAAAAGACATAAGGACAGTTGAATTAATTTACAAAAACATTCACAATAACTATTTGTCTGAGTTTGATACTTTGATTGCTTTTTTGAAAACCGGTGAAATTCCTGTAATTAATATTATCCCTGATCCAAATGATACTACTTTCACAAAAACAATTAATGATACAATAGATTTTGTTAATGTGGGAGATTCCTTATTTGGCAAAAGACCAGGTTTTTATCTTGATAGCATTAAATATATTCCATTTTCAGGCGGTGAAATATTTGTCATTGATGCAGGAAAAATTGAAAAAGGAGCTGTTCAGGTTAATGTATTTGAAGTGTCTTGCTTATATAAGCAGTTTCTCAAAAACTTAGACGATCAATTAGTATTAAATGCCATAACTGCTAAAGAAGATATTGATTTATTTCCCGGATTAAAAGTTGGTTCGATGGATGAACCATCTACAGATGGAAATTGGGAGTAATGATATTGACAAATATCATCCTTTATGTCAAAACATATTAGGTTAACAGCCAGTCATGTTGATAAAGCATTAAGCAAATTTGCTACAGAGAATTACAAATTATCCATTCAACTTTCTACGAATGGATTTTCTTTTTCTGTGTTGGAAGTTAATCGTAATAAATTATTGTCGGTCGAATCTTATGAATTAGATAAACCGGAATCTATTTCATCTTCTGTAACTCATGAAAGTGTTGTTTTATTGGCAATTGAGGAGTTGTTTTTTCAATTTAAATGGATAGGAGAAAAATTTGCTGCTGTAAACTTTATTATTGAAAGCGACAAATCAACTTTAATCCCAATGCCCTTATTCGATCCGTCCGAGATAAATACTTATTTGAAATTCAGCCATAATGTTAGTAAAGATGAAGATATTATAAGTAATAGTATGATTAACCTTGAGGCATTTAATATTTTTTCAATATATAAAAATTTGAGAGAAAAAATAACTTCAATGTTCCCGGATTCAACAATTTCAAATATTTCCAACACTTTAATTGAAGGAATTTTAATAAATTATAAAAATCAGAACATTAAAAATAAGGTGTTTGTAAATGTCAGAAATTCTTATTTTGATGTAATTATAATTCATGGCAAGCGATTGATTTTTTTCAATAGTTTTAAATATAAAACAAAAGAGGATTTTATATATTTTTTGATTTTTGTGTTTGAACAACTAAGGATCAATCCTGAGGAAGTTGAACTTGTTTTATTAGGCAATATTCGAAAAAATTCACCATTATATGAAATAGCATATAATTATGTTCGAAAAATTAGTTTTGCGAGAAGAAGCGAATTGATTAAATATAGTTATGTTTTTGATGATGTTCCCGAACATTTTTTTTATAATCTATTAAATTCAAATTTGTGCGGATTATAAGCGGAAATAATAAAGGAAGAAAAATTAACGCACCTAAAACTCTGCCCGTAAGGCCAACAACTGACTTTGCAAAAGAGAGTTTGTTTAATATTATTAATAATAATTTCGACTATGAAAACATTGATGTACTTGATCTGTTTTCAGGTACAGGATGTATTTCTTATGAATTTGCATCAAGAGGAGCGAGAAGCGTTATTGCTGTTGAAAGAAGTTTTAAATGCATAGATTTTATCAATAAAACCGTATATGAAATAAGGTTTTCAAATGTTAAAGTGATTAGAGCTAATGTTTTCAGTTTTTTAAATACAATCACTAAAAAATTTGATTTAATTTTTGCCGATCCTCCTTATTCAATGCCAAAGATTGAGAAAGTATCAGAATTGGTTTTTAGTAATAATATATTGAAAAAAAATGGTTGTTTAATTTTAGAACATTCCGATAAATCAAGTTTTTCGGATCATAAATATTTTCTAAAACAAAGAAATTATGGGAGTGTGAATTTCAGTTTTTTATCTGAAGATCAAAGTTTTAGGTTTTAGAAACCTAATATTCATCTTCGTGAAAAAAGAAATCATCTTTTGTAGGATAGTCCGGCCAAATGTCTTCAATTCGATCATAAGTTTCTCCTTCGTCTTCAATTTCTTTCAAATTTTCAACAACTTCAGGAGGGGCACCTGATCTAACTGCATAATCAACAAGTTCATCTTTGGTTGCCGGCCAAGGTGCATCTTCAAGTTTTGAGGCTAATTCTAATGTCCAATACATTGTTAAAATTTCGTTTAAAATTCGAGCAAAAGTAATTTTTTTTTTATTATTATCAATATTATTGTAAAAAAAAATTAATGCTTATAAACTTATGGGTACCAACATGTTTCTTCTGAGTTTGTATCTTTTCCGATTTTTCTTGCTAAAACAAAAAGGTAATCGGATAGTCTGTTTAGATAAATTTTAAGTCTGAAATTCTCATCTTCAAAGTTTGAAAGCCCAACAACAATACGTTCGACACGTCGGCAAACACAACGCGCAATATGACAAAATGAAACAATTGAATTTCCGCCCGGCAAAACAAAAGATTTTAAAACCGGAAGACCGATATTCATTTTATCGATCTCATCTTCAAGAAATTTGATGTTTTCTTTATAAATTTCATAAGAGGTCTTTTTTATAACTTTTGAATCTGTTGCCAAAATAGAACCAATAATGAAAAGATGTTTTTGTATTTCAATTAATGCCGAAATCAATTCTTTGGAAATTTCTTGAGAACGTATTAGACCTATGTAAGAATTTAATTCGTCGATAGTTCCATAAGCTTCAATTCGTTGATGATTTTTTTTAATCCTACTTCCGCCAATTAATGAAGTTTCTCCTTTATCACCTGTTTTAGTGTATATTCTCGACATAATATCAGAATATTATTTTACAATACTATTGTTTCTATAATCCGCGACAGTAATAATATCATTATTAAGTTCATCAGATTCAACTTCCCCATCCATAAGCCTGATTATTCTATGTGCGTGTCGTGCAATAGATTCCTCATGTGTAACTATAATAATAGTATTACCGGCTTTGTGAATTTCTTCAATCAGTTCAATTATTTCAATTGAAGTTTTTGAGTCGAGGTTTCCGGTTGGCTCATCGGCAAGAATTATTGAGGGGCTATTAACTAAAGCACGCGCAATAGCCACTCTTTGACGCTGTCCGCCTGATAATTCGTTGGGTTTGTGCTGAATTCGATCAGTTAAATTTACTTTTTCTAATGAATCTTCGGCTTTTATTATTCTTTTGCTTTTGTTATAACCGGCATAAATCAACGGAAGCATAACATTTTCAAGAGCAGTTGACCTCGGTAAAAGATTAAATGTTTGAAAAACAAAACCTATTTCTTTATTTCGGATTTCGGCAAGCTCGTTGTCATTTAATTGACTGACATCATTTCCGTTAAGTATGTAGTTCCCACTTGTTGGTGTGTCAAGACAGCCCAGAATATTCATAAGAGTTGATTTTCCTGAACCGGATGGGCCCATTAAAGCAACAAATTCATTTTTATAAATAGAAAGAGATATTGATCGTAAAGCTCTAACAACTTCAGTACCAACCTTGAAGTTTCTAACAATGTCGATTAATTTAATTACTTCGTTATTCATACGTTAATAATTTTTTATAGTACACTGATTTAACTGATTATACTGATTTGTTATGATAAAGGTAATTATATTATTAAAATCATAATAATCATAACAATCAGTGTCCTATTTAATTAAAATCTTAGTTTAAAATTTTCTTTACTTAATTCTTTTTTAAAAAATACTATTCCAAGAAAGAAAAGATCTATTGTAAGTTTTACTTTTTGGTGATTTTTTATGTAATCCCAGGCTTGAACCATGCCCGAAGACCAATAGATGTCATCAAAAACAAAAATTGTATCATTATGTGATTTTTCAAGACATTGCTCAAAATATTCTATGGTAGGTTTCTTTCGATGATTTGCATCGAAAAATACAAAGTCCACTTTGGTAGTTTTTTTACACAACTTTGAAAGGATTATATCGGCATTACCAATTATTTGTTCAATGTTTTTCAGTTCTAATTTGTCGAAGTTTTCGGTAGCTTTGGCTGCTGTGCTTGCACATCCTTCGATACTTATAATTTTTGTTAACGGATTTGATAATGCTAAATAAGTAGTACTGACTCCTAATGATGTTCCAACCTCAATAATTGTTTCAGGTTTGTAATATTTTATTAATCTGAAAAGTAACTCGCCGTATTTTGGTTTAATTGATGAACGTTGAGCCATTTTGGAAACTCTTTTCAAAGATGATGAATATGGATAAGAAGTTGCACCGGCTCCAAAATCAACTACTTCAATTACATTATCTTCCTGGGATAATTTATTGTATAATTGTTTTGCAATTTGGTATTCTTTATAAGCGATATTATCTTCCAAAACATTTGTAATGAAATCATAAACAAAAGGCGAATGTATATTAAACTTTGTTTTTGATTTAAAATAATAGCTTAAATATCTGCAAAAAATACTAATTCTATTCATTCTTTGGTTAAAATTCTTAGAAGTATAAAAACTTTGAATTTACAAAGTTAATAAACTTATTGAAAAGCAATCTTATTTATATAAAAAACTTTTCTTTTCTCATTTTTTAATAATGAATTGTTTTTTATTGTTTGAAAACCATAACAAATAAAAAAATTATCATACCAATATTTTAAACTACTTAATTCTTCATCAATTAATTTATCGCCCGGATGGCTTGTTTCAATATCCGTAAATTCCAAATCGCCGGTAGTTTCGTTTCCTTTTATTATTGTTGAAGCGATTTTACCTTCACTTGAAAAAACTATAACTATCTCATCATTTTCATCAAGAAAACAAATTTGCTCTTCAATTTGAAATGAAACAATACTCCAAACACTTATACTATTATCCCATAACAAATTACCTTTTTCGTCAACACAAAAAACATTTGCATTATAATATTTATAACCTTCAAAAACCGTATATGTTTGAGGCATTGGACGCCCGTAATAATCGTAATACATACGTGAAACCGTGCGATATTCAGGATAAAAAGCTTCGGAAGGAATAATAAATTTTTCATCCAGATAAATCACATCATGAACTAATAAGCGATAATCAATCGAAATATCTTTTCCGTCTTTTTTGTTTTTGGCTTTTTTTCTAAGTTTATGAATTTCTTTTCCCTTCAAAGATGTATTAAGGTTTTTGAAATCAAGAATATTATAAAATTTAATTTCTTGTTGTTTATTATTTAATATTTCTACAAAATAAAATCCTGCAACCGAAATATTACTATTCTCCAATTCATTTTTCCCGGGAACTTTATTGGTATATGTTCCAATCAGAAATTTTTTATTCTTTCCGACTGGGATTAATTGTGAAGCGTATAATGTATTTTTCTGATCATTGTTTATTGCCAGAGAGTTGATTAGATCACCATTTAAAGTGTATTCATTAATTATTAAGTCTAAATTTCTTTTGGATGTAAAAGTATGTGTGATTACGTCAAGAGTGTTGTTAAAAGTATCAATATTAATGTTTTCTAAAAAACATGAATTATTATTTCCAATAGAAATTGTTTTTATTTCTAATGAGATCAGGTCAATGATACTAATGGACGCTTTATTTTTTCTTTCGTTAAGCCCTATGTAAGCAAGATTTTCGTGGATTAAAAATTTTATAAATCTTGCTTTTTCGGGTACTATTCCGCTGATAATGTTATTTTCACCCGATTCAACCTGAATTTCTATTAATTGAAAATTGTTTTCATCCGATTTTCTGCCCCCTTTTTTTTGAAAATATAAATATAGTTGCTTTTGTCGCAAATAAAAATCTTTGTATGAAATTGTTTTAATTAACGGGATTTCGAGGCTCCATTTAACTTTTAATTGATTGTCGTAGAATATGAAATACCATTTTGTGAGTTTTTCTTCCGTTACTTCTATGCTTTCAAAAAAAACCAATACTCCACTTTCGCCGCATAGAATAACATTATAAGCATTTGTGGCTTCTTTAACAGGATTTTCAATTCGTAACAAACGATCAGGATCGCCTTTATTCTTATCGGAAGAAAGTTTATTTGTTTGTGCAAATACCGCAGTTGAAATTATTAGTAAAAACAAAACGAGAAAAAATACCGGTTTCTTTTTCTTCATTATTAATTTATCATTTTATAAAATAAGAACAAAGATAAGGAAAATGTTAAGTTTTGACTAAATTTTCTGTTTTCAAACTCAAAAATATTTAACAAAAAACGGCTGAAATTTCAAGTAATTTTTCCATGCTTTTAGTCAAAAATACATATTCGTTTTCTCATATACGAAAAAACATGAATTTTTTTTCTTGCTGTATAACAGATTTTTACAAAGGTTTTTTGAGTGTTTTCAGAAAAAAGACCGCTAACAAAATTGAAGTTTTGGTATTAATAGGTAGAAAGTTGTGTTTTTTTATGAAATTTAAACCTAAAAATAAACAAAAATTGTATTTCTAATTGAAATTGATTAGATTTGTGGGTTGATTTCTAAAGGACTGAAAATAAAAAGAGGATTATAATAATTCTATTTTAAAATATATAATAAACAGTGAAATCATTAAAACATTGTAGCCTTATGAAAAAACTTACAAATCTATTTATTCTGATGATCCTCGGATCATCAATGTTGTTTGCTCAAATAAACAAAAATGAACAAATCGAAAACAAAGACAGGATAACTAATACAGATGTTGACCCTAATGCTAAAGTTAATCCTCACGCAACAACTTTTACCGATGGCCTTTTCGACCACCAATTTGATTTTCCTGTAAGCAGTGTATCAGGCCAAAGAGGAATAGAAACAAATGGCAATTATATTTATACATCGAGATGGTATGAGTGTAAATTCTACTGCTATGAAATGGATGGTACTTACATTGGATACTTTTATGTTTCAGGTATTTCTGGAGTAAGAGACATGGCATATGATGGTACATATTTCTATGGTACTGCTGCTAACACAACATTATATGAAATGGATTTTGAAGGTGTTTCAGGTACATTGATTAGTACATTATCTGCTGCCGTTGATACAAGGGCTTGTGCTTATGACCCTGATTATGATGCTTTCTGGGGAAATAACTGGACTAGCCCTATCACACTTTATGATCGCACAGGTAATATTATTAATCAATTTTTCTGTGGTGCTCACGGAAGTTACTATGGATTTGCATATTTAAATGATGCAGGAAACGAATGGCTTTATGGTTTTGCTCAATCAGGAGGCATTAACTCATGTGATATTGTTCAAATTGATCCTGTTACAGGAGATGAAACAGGTGTTGTTTATAATGCTATTGAATTTAGTTCATCAGGAACAGGTATTGCCGGTGGACTTGCTGCATTTGATACTTATGTACCGGGTTATTGGACATTACTGGGAGTTATCCAGGATGAAACAATTTTCGGTGTTGAAGGTGGTACTGCCACACCTCAACCAGATATTGATCTTAAAATAACAGGAATTATTGAACCAAATGATGGTTTTGGTTTAGGAATTGAAAATATAATAATTTGCATTAAGAATGGAGGTACTATTACACAAAGTAATTTTGAAGTTAGATATAGTGTTGATAGTTGTGCATGGATAACAGAAACTGTTACCGGTCCTATTCAACAAGGTGAAACAATTGAGTTTACTTTTATTACTCCATACGATTTCTCAGAAATTGGTGAACATTTTATTGAATCAGAAGTTATTATTCCAGGTGATGAAATTCCTTCCAATAATTATAGAAATAAAACTATTGAAAACTGGGGGACTGGAATAGTTTGTCATCATACGATAACTATGTGGGATGATTATGGAGATGGCTGGAATGGTGGATATGTTCAAATATTCGGTGATGGAGTTGAATTATTTAATGGTACTTTAGCTTCAGGTTCAGGGCCTGAAACTTTTGAGTTTTTTGTTTATCAAGGTACCTTCTTAACAGCAGTATTTACACCAGGTGGCTGGCCGGAGGAATGCTCCTATCAGGTTTATGCTTTCCACTCAGATTACCTTATTTTTGAAGATGGGATTGGAGGTGTTGCTCCTGAGGGAGGTGATATAGGCTATGGTTCTTGTGAAGTTTTTGATGCAGGAATATCTGAAATATATTCACCTGAAAATGGAATGAACTTAGGTAATGAAGTAGTTACTGTTAATCTACTCAATTATGGTTATCAAGAAATCATGAATATTCCGGTAGGATTTACAGTTGATAATGACACTATGATTATGGAAATTGCTTCGGGGCCAATTAGCTACGGTAGTAGTTACGAATATACTTTTACGGCTCTGGCAGATTTAAGTGAACCCGGTCAGCATAATATTGAAGTATGTACATTTCTTGATGGAGATGGAAATTCCAATAATGATTGCCTCGAAAAAAATATTTTTAATTATTCTCCAATAAATATTCAAGAATTTGATTTATCCCATGGATATCAATTTATTTCATCGTTTACTATTCCTATGGATCCTGATCTGTTAATAGTATTGGAAGATATTCTATACGATAACCTTGACTTTGTCAGGAATTCACAAGGTCAAACTTTAAGAAAAATCGGACCAAATTGGGTTAATAATATTGGTGACTGGATAATTGAAGAAGGATATCTTGTAAAAATGTTTTCAGAAGATTCATTTACAATTGAAGGAGAATTAGTCAATCCTTCGACTCCGATTTCTGTAGTTGAAGGATACCAGTTTGTTAGTTACTTCCCGGCAACTTCGATAGATGCTATGATTGCTTATGAATCTATTATTGGTGATAATCTGGATTTAATTAGAAATTCAAATGGTCAAACTTTGAGAAAAATCGGACCGATTTGGGTTAATGGAATCGGAGACTGCTTTCCCAGTGAAGGATACATCGTTAAAATGAATGCAGCCGATGAATTAATTTATCCGGCTATTTTATCATTTATTTGTGGAGATACGCTTTATGACCCTCGTGATGGCCAGATATATAATACGATACAAATTGGCGACCAATGCTGGATGGCAGAAAACCTGAATATTGGTTATTTAATACCCGGGAATCAAGATATGAGCAATAATGGTGTAATTGAAAAATATTGTTATTCCAATAATTTTTCATTTTGCGATCAATTTGGAGGTTTATATCAGTGGGATGAAGTGATGCAATATACAACAAATCAGGGCGAGCATGGAATTTGCCCGGATGGCTGGTTCATTCCTACTGATGATGATTGGAAAATTCTGGAAGGAACCGTTGACAGCCAATATCCTGTTGGGGATACGATTTGGAATATCAGAGGTTGGAGAGGTTACGATGTCGGATTAAATTTAAAGTTCATAACAGGTTGGTATGCTAATGGAAACGGTACAAATAACTTTGGTTTTTCTGCTCTTCCGGGTGGTTACCGTATGAATAATGGTGAGTTCTCCGGTAATTCAACTAGTTCCTACTTTTGGTCATCTACAGAAGAGGGTAGTGATTACGCCTGTAGCCATGCTTTATACTATAGCTTTAATAAAGTAAATCGGATTGAGTATGATGAGCTTGGGTTTTCTGTTCGTTGCATGAAGGATGAATCAAGTGTTTCGTCAAGAAACATGACCCCAAAATCAATTGATGAAAAAGTTAAAAACCATATTGTAAATACTGATTATTATATTTTTGAGGGTGGTAATCCCGCTGATCCCGTTTACACAATTTATATTGATGACCTTAACATTGGTGATGAAGTAGCTGCCTTTGATGGAGAAACATTGATCGGTGCAATGAAAATTAATTCTGAAAACAAATTTGAAAATGAACTTCCGTTATTCAGCACAATAAATAGCGGACAAGGATATACACCCGGAAACCCGATAATTTTAAAAGTCTGGGATAAAAGCGAAAACAAAGAATGCATTTTAAAAGATTATACTTTTTCAAATCCCTACGAAGATGCATGGACAGAAAATGTTTTCCCTGCAGATGATGGAGAATATAGTTTACTGCATTTTTCAACAACTGGAATTTCGGATGAAAATGAATTGACTCATACTATTTCAATTTACCCAAACCCTTCCGAAGGAATATTTAATATTTCAATTGAAGGTGTGAGTGGCAAAGTTCAAATAAAAGTATTTGATGTTCATGGAAATGATTACCGTTTCTTTGAAATTGAAGGAACAAAAAATATGACGACAGAACAACTTGATCTAAAAGAATTAGCTGTAGGAATTTATTTTATCAGTTTCCGTGGAAAGAATTTAAATCAGGTTAGGAAGATTGTGATTCAATAATTGAACAAGAAACAATGAACAAGAAACAAAAAATTTATCCACCGAAGTTTTAACGAAGGTGGACAAGAAATTTATACGACGAAGCTTAGCGTAGGCGGACAAGAAATAAAAGAAATTAAAACCAACAAATAAAAAAATGCCTTATGAAAAAACTTACAAATCTATTTATTTTGATGATCCTTGGATCATCAATGCTTTTTGCTCAAGACAACATTAATGAGCAAATCGAAAACAAAGACAGGATAACTTATACAGATGTTGACCCAAACGTCAAATTAAATCCTCACGCAACATCTTTTACCGATGACCTCTTCGGAGAATTATTTCAGTTTCCTTGCGGTGATTGTAACGGTGAAGCAGGTATTGAAACCAATGGCGATTACATCTATACTTCAAAATGGAATGGAGAAGGATTTTTCTGCTATCTAATGGATGGTACATACTTAGGATGGTTTGATGTTCCCGGCACAGCCGGCATAAGAGACATGGCTTATGACGGTTCTTATTTCTATGGTGCTGCGGCTAATACCACATTATTTGAAATGAAATTTGATGGACTATCAGGTACATTGATCAGTACATTAAATGCTGCCGTAGCTACCAGAGCAATTGCTTATAATCCTAATTATGATGCTTTTTATGGAAATAACTGGAGCGATCCAATTACACTTTATGACCGTTCAGGCAATATTCTTAATCAATTTAACTGTGGTGATTATTCAAGTTACTATGGCTTTGCATGGTTAGATTGTGGAGGATCACCCTGTCTATATGGTTTTGCTCAGTCGGGAGGTGCAAGTCAGTCTGTTATTGTTCAAATTGATCCTGAAACAGGTGAAGAAACCGGAGTTACTTTTGATGCTATTGAATTTAGTTCAACAGGTACTGGTATTGCCGGGGGTCTTGCTGCAATTGATCTTTTTGTTCCGGGTTACTGGACAATACTTGGTATTATCCAAAACGAAACTATATTTTGTATTGAAGGATGTGTTGGCCTTCCTACCATACTTGATCTTGAGCTAAGAAATATATATAAGCCGAATTCGGGATTTGAGCTTGGTATTGAAAATATTATAATTTGGGTTAAAAATAATGGATATCTTACACAATCAAATTTTGATGTCAGATATAGGGTTAATGAATGTGATTGGATAACTGAAACAATGCCAGGCCCTCTTGCAATGGGTGAAACCTGGGGTTATTCCTTTTATCAAGCTTATGATTTTACTGAATTTGGCATTTATGATATTGAAGCAGAGGTCCTTTTACCAATCGATAATAATCCTGAAAATAATACATATAATAAAACTATTGAAAATTATGATCCTTCGGAATGGTGTTATTACTCAATAATTTTATGGGATGACTATGGTAATGGCTGGGGTAGTGGACTTGTTCAAATATTTGGTGATAGTATTGAATTAATAAATGCTACTTTAATTACAGGGACAGGCTCTGAAATTTTTGAATTTCAAGTTAGAAATAATATGTTTTTGCAAGCTGTTTACACTGCTGGTAACTTCCCAAATGATAATTCTTATGCCGTTTATGATGTTCATAACAATTTGATCTTTGAAGATGGTATGAATGGTACTATACCTACAGGTGGCGATATTGGTTATGCTTCTTGTGAACCTCTATCTATTGATGCAGGTGTATCATACATAGTTTCTCCTCATTATTGGGAATACCCGGGTATTGAATATGTTGTCATTAAAATAAAAAATTTTGGTACTGAAGAATTACTTGATATACCTGTAGGATTTAATCTCAATAGTACAGGATGGATTAATGAAGTATTTGCCGGGCCGATCAGCCCTAATGAAGAAGCTGAATATGCTTTTACAGCGACAGCTGATTTAACAGAACCAGGTACATATTTTATCGAAGCCTGTACTTTTGTTCCTGATGACGAAGCCATTTCTAATGATTGTCTGACTAAAGAAATTGATTGCCATGAATGTGAATATATGCCAGGTACAACAGCTGTTCAACGTGAATATATCGCAAATGTTTCAATGGGTATGATAGATCATTCTAGTGGATGGCAAGGATGGACAGCAGATTATACTGATTTGTTTACCAATATTAATATCGGACTACCTCAGGAAATTGTTGTAACAATTGGAAACGTTTGGCCTAATGATGATGTTTTTGTCTGGGTTGACTGGAATGATGACTGTATGTTTGAAACCGGTTATAATAACAATGAGGAATATCAATTAAATGGTACGGGAGCAATATTTACAGGCGATATTATTGCACCTTTAGATGTTATTTTAGGGCCTCACCAAATGAGAGTAAGATTGGTGTATGATAATAATTATCCCTGCCCTACATGTGATTATACTTATGGTGAAGTTGAGGATTATACGCTTGTTGTTTATGATACTGTAGCCCAAATTATTAAATGGGACCCACATTTCTTTACTCAATTTGTTGAATACGAAAGTACAGCTCAGGATTTTCTTACGATTAAAAATATTGGTGAAGATACCTTATTTTGGAATATTGAAGTAGTTTCTCCCTGGTTAACCGTTGGGCCATTAGAAGGTATGCTTTTTCCCCTGGAATCTGAAACAGTTACACTTGACTTTAATGCGGGAGGTTTGCCAGGTGGAACAGAATTAAATGATGATATTATTCTTTTTAACAATGATTTGGTTTATTCTGAGATAATTATTCCTGTTAAAATGATTGTTGGCCCAACAATAGTAACAAAAACTTTTAATTTAGAGGATGGATTTCAATTTATTTCTTCAAATATTACAACTCCTGATCCTGATATGATGGTTTTAATAGAAGATATTTTAAATGATAACCTTGATTTTATTCGAAATTCAGAAGGACAAACATTGCGAAAAATCGGTTCGAATTGGGTTAACGGGATTGGTGACTGGATAATTGAAGAAGGATACCTTGTTAAAATGTTTAATGAGGACTCATTTACAATGGAAGGAGTTTTGATTGATCCTACAACTCCAATTCCTGTTGAAACAGGATTTCAGTTTGTTAGCTTTTTACCGGATACTTCTATAGATGCTCTTTTTGCTTTTGAAACTATAATTGGTGATGAACTTGACTTTATAAGAAATACGAATGGCCAGACATTACGAAAAATCGGCCCGAATTGGGTTAATGGTATTGGCGATTGTCAACCGCAAGAAGGCTATCTCGTTAAAATGTTTTCTGATGATATTTTGATTTATCCGTTCTTTTGTGGTAATCCTTTTACCGATTTCCGTGATGGTCAAATATATAGAACCGTCTTGATAGGAGGGCAGTGTTGGATGGCTGAGAACCTAAATATTGGTGAAATTAAAGATGCAGTTTTAAATCAATACGACAATGGAATTATTGAAAAATATTGCTATGATAATTTAATTGATAATTGTGATGAATACGGTGGCTATTATCAATGGAATGAAATGATGCAATATGTAACCGACACAGCAACACAAGGTATTTGTCCCGAAGGCTGGTATTTACCCACTGATTTTGATTGGAAAATACTGGAAGGTACTGTTGATAGCCAATACCCTGTTGGCGACACAATTTGGAATCATTCAGGATTGCGGGGTTTCGATGCAGGCTTAAATTTAAAATCAACAAATGGATGGAATTTCGGCGGTAACGGAACGGATCTTTATGGCTTTACAGGCCTTTCATGCGGGCACCGTTCTTCTGAAGGTGAAATCTGGGGTTTAGGTAGTCATGCATATTTCTGGACTTCCAGTGAAAGTAGTACTGATGTTTCGTGGAGACGAGACCTGTATTCTTCCTGGGATAAAATTCAACGTGCACATTCCTATAGAAACAGAGGTTGTAATGTCCGTTGTTTAAAAAATAATTCTTATTCTAATTCTTCCTTTATAGGAAAACTAAATAAAGATAATGAATTATCAAATCATAAAAATTCAAATATTGAAACAATTCATTTTCTTTTTGATGGAGGAAATCCTGCCGATCCCGTTTACACAATTTATATTGAGGGTTTCGAAATTGGCAATGAAATAGCCGCTTTTGATGGAGAAACATTGATCGGAGCAACTAAAATTAATTCATACAATAAATTTGAAAATGATCTTCCGGTTTTTAATACTTTAAGCAGCGGACAAGGATACACATCAGGAAATCAAATAATCTTAAAAGTCTGGGATAAAAGTGAGAATGCAGTATATATTTTAAACGATTATACTTTTTCAAATCCTTACGGAAATGCCTGGACAGAAAATGTTTTTCCTGCAAAAGATGGAGAATATAGTTTATTGCATTTTTCAACAACTGGCATTTCGGATGAAAGTGAAATAACTCAAACTATTTCAATTTATCCAAATCCTTCCGAAGGAATATTTAATATCTCAATCGAAGGTGTGAGTGGCAAAGTTCAAATAAAAGTATTTGATGTTCATGGAAATGATTACCGTTTCTTTGAAATTGAAGGAA
>Ga0233437_1002565_pt1 | contig 26887 bp, 31 predicted proteins | sample SI_122_August201_FD_182714 | JGI IMG/M metagenome (GOLD analysis project Ga0233437, IMG submission 182714) | Seawater microbial communities from Saanich Inlet, British Columbia, Canada - SI_122_August2016_200_MG | ecosystem: Environmental > Aquatic > Marine > Inlet | place: Canada: British... | reverse complement strand
AGTAATGGGCCCGTTCAGACCAAGCCTTTAAAAAGCCTTGAGGGAAACAAGACCAGTGCTATTTAGTTAAAAAACATAAAACAGCACGTAAAATAAATAATGGGCCCGCTCGGACTCGAACCGAGGATCCTCTCCGTGTAAGGGAGACATCATAGCCACTAGACCACAGGCCCATTTTATGTTGTCAATGAATATAAATTAAAAATAAAATTTAATATAAAAATTTTTTTAATGCGCTCTTCTTTTATTAGCTCTAAGACTTGGTCTTATTTTTTCTGCACCTTTACCTTTGTTTCTAAGTCCTCTGGATTTACGTCCAGCAGAGGTAATACCTCTATAAACTCTTCCTCTATGTGCAGGTTTGCTCATCCAAGATAATTCTTTTCTTGATTTGATTACTGGGTGATGTTTATCAACTAAAATAATTTCATACCATACGTAATTTCCATCTTCAGCAACCCAATATGAATTAAGAACTTCACAGTTTCCAAATTTTTTGTTTGCACGCTCTTCAGCAACTCTTTGATAGTTTTTAGCAACAATTTTCTTACGTCTTGTGTTTTTTGGTCGTCTTCCTTTCTTAATTTGTGCTCTTTTTCTTCCGCCTCGTTTGACTTTTTGTCTAACCATAACAAAACCTTGTAATGCTTTATATCCTAAAGAACGAGCTCTATCAAGTCTAGTTGGGCGCTCAATCCTGATTGTGACAGGTTCACGTCTCCATTTTACTAATCTTTGTTTCCAAAGTTCTGGCATATTTTCCTTTGGTTTTTTCCAAAGGGCTTGGATGTATTTATATAATCCCATTTTGTGTATCACCTTAAAGATTCAGGCTGCTCTCCAGCACTAGAGGCTGTGATAAGACAAGTCCCACATTTCTTCCTCCCACAGAAATCTAATTTCTTTTAAAAACCCTTTGGTTTTAGCTACTTTTAAGGCTGTAATTAAGTATATAATTAATTATTAAAAATAATAAATAATATAAAATTATAAAATAAGGAAAATAAATAAATTATGTAATTAATTAAATTGTTAATTAATATTGTAAAAAGAATAATCTTTTTAAACTAACATTTACTTCTTGTACAGTGCTGAGGCTGAAATTAGAGCCTTGGGTTGACAATAATCGTCTTAAATCCTAAGAATTCTAATCAGTATTATGTTATAATTAAGTATAAGGTGAATAATAAAAAATGGCAGAAATTAAATTAAGTATTGGTCAAAAAGACGGTAAAACTGTACAAGTTGTTGTAACAGATAATAATGCAAAATCATTAATGGGTAAAAAGATTGGTGAGAAAATTAAAGGGGAATCATTTGATATGCCTGGGTATGAATTTGAAATTACAGGTGGATCAGATTATTGTGGTTTTCCAATGAGAATAGATATTGCAGGCCCTGTTAGAAAAAAAGTTTTAATAATGGATGGTGTTGGAACAAGAAACAAAGAAGCAGGTATCAGAACTAGAAAAACAGTTTGTGGTAACACAATTCATGATAAAATTTCATTAGTTTCAATGAAAGTAGTTAAAGCTGGTAAAAAACCATTAGGAGAACCTACAGAAGCTCCAGCAGAAGAAGCTCCAGCTAAAAAGCCAGAAGCAAAACCAACACCAGCAGCTGCACCAGTAAAAGAAGCTCCAAAAGCTGAAGAAAAGCCAGCTGAAAAGCCAAAGGCAGAAGAAAAGCCAAAGGAAGAACCTAAAGTTGAAGATAAACTTAAAGTTGAAGATAAACCTAAAGTTGAAGATAAACCTAAAGTTGAAGATAAACCAAAGGCAGAAGAAAAATCAGCAGCTGAAGAAAAGCCTAAAGAAGAAACTCCAAAGGCAGAAGACAAAAAAGAATAATTTTTTATTCTTTAATTCTTATTTTTTTACTAATTATGAAATTTTGTCCAAAGTGCAAATCTCTTCTTATTCCTAAAAAAGGAAAATTAACTTGTTCATGTGGATACTCTAAAAAGGAAATTATTGAATTTAAAGAAGAAATTACTCATAAAAAAATTGAGATTGTTGACGAGAATCATGAACTAGGGACTGATACAATTCCAGTCGTGTGCTGGAATTGTGGTAATCGGGGTGTTTATGTAAAACTTAATTTCTATAGAAGTGACGAAGCACCTACTAGGTTCTATAAATGTGCTAAATGTAAAAAAATTTGGAGAAGTTCTAAATAAATATTAAACTTTTTAGTTTAAAATATTACAACCCAACATATATATTATGGAATTACATTTCTATTTTGTATAGCTTGAGTAATCTAAAATGAATAATATAAATGTCCCTAAGCTTGAGCAACTTCTATTAGGTAGGGAAGACTCTGTGGATTTTTTAAGGACTAATGAGACGACAAGAGATAATTTACTTAGTACTATGACTGAGCTATTATTGATGCATTTTCCTGGATGTTGGTCTAATGGAAACTTTTTAGATGTTAATAATGCTGAATATCTTGTGTATGAACTAGAAATAAAAGGAGCTGAAATTAATAAGATAAGGTTATTAGATTTTGGTGACACAATAAAATTAGTTAGGATTTAATTAGAAGTCAAGTATTTTCTTTTGAGTGTTCATATGTTTAATCATTTTACTTTTAGTTGTTAAATTATGTAAATTAAAATTAAATTTCTTGTTTAATAGATTTTTTGCATATTTCATCATTAATTCTTTACTTGAGAAACTAATTGGTTGGGATTGCAAAGCATGTCTGGTTGCTTGTCTAACTACCCATACTCCCATTGCCATGTAATACTCATTTGTAATAAATCTTAAGGTTAGAACGCTTGATTGTCTTTTTTTATTTTTTAGATATTCTAATATTCCTAGACGGGATGCATAATATCCTCCAACTGTGTTTGTAGCATAGGAAGATCTTCCAGAGTATGGTTCATAATCTGTTTCAGTTTCAATTTTGTTTGTGGATTTTGTTAGATCTCCTACATATGTTTCAAATAATTCATAACTCCAGATTTCTGGAAAAAATAGAATTAAGTAATAATTGCCAAGATATCCTCCAAAGTGAGCTACATAATCATATTCATTGTAATTTTTTACTTCTTTAGTAAGTTTTTTTCCAAGAGTGTCATCTACTGCAGTGATACTCCATCTTGTAGGAACTAATTTTCTATTGTCTTTTAGACCAAGATTTCCAACTGAAATTAATTTTGTCAAAAAATGTTCATCATATCCTTTCTTGTGTAAATAATCAAGAGCATCAACAGATTTTAATTCATCGTCACTAACAACTTTGTCAACATGAATTGGAATTTTGGGATTTTCTGTAATAACTGCCTTTTTTAAATCTACAGCAGGTCCATAAGGTGTAACATCCTTTTCAATGTTAATGTTAAAACTTGGTTTTTTTTCTAAGTTAACTTCAACATCTGTTGGGATAGTAGATTGAGACACTTCTTGAGTTAATTCTAAGAATTTGTCATCAAAACTCTTTATTTGAGATTTGAACCGAGAATTAATTAATTCACTTCGTAAATCAAGTAATTTTGGAATCTGGTAATTTTGTTTAGACCATTCATGTGGATTATCAATGTTTTTAGGTAGTATTTCATTTGATAAGAATCCAACATTTACTTTTGGATAACCATAGTGACCAATAAAAACATTTGGAGCTGCTCCAAAGTAATCTTTTTTAGCTTTTTTATTGAATTGATTTCGTCTAACCAAAGAATATGCTTTAGTAGAATCTCTTAATTCTTGAAGCTTTGAGTCGTATGTTTGTTTCATTAATGATTTATTGATAAAGAAAAATGAATTAAAAAATTATCTAAAATATATAGCTAGTCAAGTTTACATCTAAGTTCAGTAGCATTTTTTTTTGCACCAACTGCTAGATACACAGTTTCGTCAGAAAAACCATGCAAATAACTAGCTGCTCCACCAGGTTGTTCACCTTCAATTAAGTTATAAGCCTCTCTACTTCCTAGGCCAAATAATTTTGCATTAATAGTGTCTTCTGATCCAATAACAACGCTATTAATTGAAATATCTTGTTGCAGTAATCTTAAATACAAGTCAATGCCAATGTAATGTTTTTCAAAAGCCCATTGACCTGAATCAAGAACTCCAAAAGATAAAGATTTTAAAAAGTCAGGGTGTGATGCTACTAATAATCCTTCTTCAAGCTCACTTGCTACATAATGTTGACAACCAATAATCTCTTCGTGATGGACTGGTACTTTTCTATTTTCCATTATACTTCCACTTACAATAATTAAATTATTTGGTTTCTGTTTATCTAAAAAAGTGTAAAGTTCTGGTAAAAATGTTGTATATAATTCTCTTCCTGTCCTGTGAACCCAAGTTGGAATACCTAGTATATCTTTTGGGGCTCTTTCAGGAGGTCTATCAAATTGCATATCTATTTTCTTTTTGCAATGATATAAGAACTAAAAGTTAAATAATTAACAAAAAAATGATTGTTTTGTTAAATATTCTCAGATAACACTGGTGCAACTTGTTTCTTTCTTGACATCATACCAGGAATGAATTCAGATAGATTGTTTGATAAAGATGTCTTAAAAATATCTGCAACCTTATTTTCATCATCTGAAACAATCAATAATTTAGAACCTTCTTGCATAATATCAGTTAACATCAAAACTAATGAATGATACCCTTCATTTTCTTTAAGTTTTTTCATTTCACTAACTAACTCTGCTGTTCTACTTTCAATCTCAGTTAAATCAGCTGTTTCCATTTGTCCAATACCAATTTTTTTACCAGAGAAATCAAAATCTTTGAAATCATTTTTGATTATTTGTAAAGCAGTTTTGTCTGATATTTTAGCTTTTGCTTTAAACATCTCCATTCCAAGTTCTTTGTAGTCAATACTTAATTCTTGACTTAATTCTTCAATTACCATGACATCTACCGGTGTTGTTGTTGGGCTTTTTGTAATAACAGTGTCAGATAAAATTGCAGACAAAATTGCAGGTTTTAATTCACGTGGAATATCAAGCAATTCTTTTTTGAACATGTCAAAAATTAATGTACAAGACGAACCCCAAGGTTTTGTTATAATTTCAACAGGTACAGAATTTTCAAATTTTAATTTATGATGGTCAACAAACCCAATTATGTTTTCAGATGTTGCACCTTTTATCATTTGACTTGATTCATTGTGGTCCACTAAAAATAATTTTTTGTTAGTTGCGTCTGTCATTATTTCTGGGAAATCTAAGTCAAATCTCTTAAAAATATAGTCAGTCTCAGAGTTTTGTTTACCTGTCATTACAGCAACATATCTGTCTGTTCGATCTCTTGCATTTAGAAATGCAGCTAAACTCATTGCTGCAACAATTGTATCAGTATCAGGAGTCAAGTGACCCACAACATAAACTTTATCCATTATTATATCACCCTTTAAAAATAAGTTATTGAGATTGAATTTAAACTTTATGGTGTACTTTTTTAAAACATATTTTTCAAGTAGGCAGTTAGATGAAACTTCACTATTTACTTACTGGATAGTGATTACAAAGAGAAATCATTATATATAAATGGTTATTTATGCTCAGAATGACTATTCCATTTTACAAAAAGCATCCTGAAGCTATAACACCTGAACAAATTGATTTAAGTAATCATGACCTTGTTAAAGCTTTGGCATATATTCCCTTTGATGAATTAAGCACCGATACAAAAATGCATTTACAAAGAACCTATGGTAAACCCGTGAATCTTGGTCATAGCATCTCCTTTATTCAACCACATGAAAAACCAAGATTTGGATGTTCTGAGAATGAAATATCTTTAGTTGAAACTGTTACAGATATGTATGAGGGAGAAAGAACTTTAAGAGTGCTTAATAATTCGTATTTTGCTGGAGTTTCTTTAAATCAAATAAATTTATTTTTTCCTGGGATTGGTGTACATGAAAAAGGAACAATTTTACCAAGTTTTTACTTTTCTAGACAACCAGAATTAGTTAGATTAATGAAGGGAAGTGATCCAGATTCTTATATTGACTTTTCCAATGAAAAGTTAGTATTAGGTTCTTTAAAAACAGTGGTACCTTGGAATTTAAATATATGGTTTGGACATATTTTAGGTGAATTTGTAGATTTACCTAAACCAGAAGGGTATGAAGAACAAATGAGATTACTAATTTCTTTAACTCGCAACTGGATTGGAAACGAGCAATTGTTAAATGATCCATATTTACCAAATGTGTCTCTTTAGTTTCCATAATTTGTTTTTTAATTCAAATAACTTATCAAAAATTAAACATTAAAATATTTCGCATCTTTATGATACACAATCAAGGCTGAAGTTGAACATTCAGGGTCAATCTGAAAACTTGACGTTAGTTTTGTTCCAATCTTGCTTGCATTCAATAATTTGAACATTTTAACTTGGTCTTTTAATTCTGGACAAGCGGGATATCCAAAACTATATCTTAATCCTTGAAATTTTTTAAAACTAAGTTCATCAATAATTAATTTATTTGAATATTCTGCTAGTGCTTCAGCAGTCTCAACAGCTAATCCATGCAAATATAATGCTTTGTCATATTCCCCTTTGTCATTAAGTTCTTGACAAATACTATCAACCGCAGATCCAACAGTTACAACTTGTAAAGCTATAACATCCATTTTGTTTTCATTATAATAATCTGCTAGGCACAAATTTTCTTCTTTATTTTGTCTTGGAAATGAGAACCTTTCAAGCTCTTTTGTTAAATTAGCTGGATCATAGATAATTAAGTCATTTCCTGATTTTCTACATGGAAAATACCCATATATTATCTTTGGTCTTAAGATGTTTTTGTCAATTGAGTCAATCTTTAATTGTTCTAAAATTGGGATATATTTTTCTTTTAGTGCTTTATCATTCTCTGACTTTGTTAATTTGATTCCCCAATGTAATTTGAATATATAATCCAGATTTAGATAAGGATAGACATTGTTTAAATCAATATCGTCAATAATCTTAGTTCCTAGGAATGGAATCATTGGGATGTTTTTACTTGGAACAATTTTAGATTTATTTGAATTAGGAGATAACTCTTTTTTTGTTTCAGGAACTAAATTTTCTTCAATCTTGTAATTTTGCATTAAATCTTTTTTTTCATCACTAGTAAGAATCTTAACAAAGTTTAATCCATCAAATGCATTCCTTGCATAAAAAACTCCTCCTGGATATTTTTTATTTTTAACATATGAAATTTCTTTAGTGTATTTACTGTTTATTGATGCACCACCAACAATGACTGGGATATCTAAATTTTTATTATTTAATTCTTCAATAATTAATTTCATTTGTTTTGAAGTAGACACTAATAACGCTGACAGGCCAATACAATCAGCTTTATTTTTTATGGCTTCGTCAATTATTTTTTGTACAGGTACTTGTTTACCTAAATCAATAACTTCATAACCATTGTTGGACACAATTGTTTTAACTAAATTTTTACCGATATCATGTACATCTCCATATACAGTTGCTAGAACCATTTTTCCTTTTGTGTATGAGTCATCTTTGTCTAGGTACTGTTCAAGATAATCAACTGATTTTTTCATGATACCTGCAGCTTCAAGGACAAACGGCAAGATATATTCACCCCTTCCAAATTTTTCACCAACTTCTTTCATCGCAGGAATTAATATTTTATTAATTATATCAACAGCAGAGTATTTTTCACGAGCTTCATCAATAGTTTTAGTCAAATTTTCATACTTTCTTTTGATTATTTTATTTGCAAGTTTTTCTTCAATTGGTAAATTAATTTCTTCAACAATTTCTTCGTCATATGTTTTATCTTCATAATATTCAATAACTTTTTGCAAAGCATCATTATGTTTGTTAAAAATTAAATCTTCAAATAATTTTTTTTCTTCATTACTTATTTCACTATAAGGAACAATATGTTTTGAATTAATTATTGCAGCGTCTAATCCGTATTTTATTGCATGGTATAAAAACACACTGTTAAGAATGATTCTTGCTTGTTTTCGTATTCCAAACGAAATATTTGAAATACCAAGATTAGTTTTAACACCTGGTAATTCTTTTTTAATTTTTTTAATTGCATTAAGAGTTTCAATCGCTGAATTTTTATATTTGTCTTGACCTGTGGTTACTGGGAAAGTCAATACATCAATCAATAAGTCATTTGGATCAAGACCATATTCATTTGTATAGATCTCATGAATTTTTTTAGCAATTTCTAATTTTTTATCAGCAGTGTGAGCCATTCCATCTTTATCAATAGTTAATCCAATGACTGACGCTCCAAATTCTTTTACAAGTGTTAAAATTTCGTGAATTTTTTTACCGTCTCCTTCAAGATTTATTGAATTAATCAAAGCTTTTCCTGGGTATAGCATTAAAGCTTCTTTCATTACTTGTGGATCAGTTGTATCAATAACCAAAGGTGCTTGAATAGAATTGACTAACTTTTTAACACATTTTTTCATATAATATTTTTCAGACTCTTCTAGATCATTATGTCCAACTGACAAGTCTAAAAGATGAGCACCTGAATTAATTTGAGCACGAGCTAATTCAATAATACTTTCGTAATCTTCTTTTTTTAATAAATTCAAAAATTTTTTACTTCCAGTTGCGTTTGTTGTTTCACCAATAATTAGAGGTTTAGGTTTTTGGTGTAGGTCAATACCAATCATCCCATTAGACACTGAATATATTTTATTTGGTTTTCTCTTGATAGGAGATTTACCATCAAATTCTTTTGCCATCATTTCAACAAATTTGGGATTACTTCCACAACATGCTCCAACGATGTTTATTCCAAATTCATAAACAAATTTTTTCATAAATGGTAACATTTCCTCAGGAGTCATTGGGTAAACTGTTTTACCACCATCATTATATGGGATTCCTGCATTAGGGATGACTGAAATCATTTTATTTGTATGATTGCATAAATATCTGATATTGTCAATCATTTCTTTAGGTCCTGTTGAACATTGCACACCAATAACGTCAATGTCAAATGTATCAAGAGTTGTTAAGACTGACTTTATGTCTGTACCTAGAAGCATTTTTCCATTAATGTCATATGTAATTTGTACAATAATTGGTAATTTTTTGTTTCTAATTTTTAATGCTTTTTTTATTCCAACAATTGTAGCTTTAGTTTCAAGAATATCTTGTTGCGTTTCAACCATGAATAAATCAGAACCACCATCAATTAATCCTAGAGCTTGTTGATAAAAATTATCAACTAATTCAGAATATGTAATCTTACATAATGATTCATCAGTGGAACTTGGTAAAAATCCACTTGGACCAATTGTTCCTTTAACAAATCTAGGTTTAATATTTGAATACTTATGTGCAACTTTTTTACAAATTTGTGCAGCTGCAAAATTTATTTCATAGGTTTTGTCTTTTGACAAACCAAACTCTACAACTTTAAGAGGACTAGCAGTAAATGAATTAGTCTGAACAGCATCACTTCCTGCAATAAAGTATTGTTCAGTAACACTTTCAATAATTTCAGGTTTTGTTAAATTTAGTATTTCAGTATAACCTGGAGCAGGACCATAATCCTTTTCAGGGATATCCATGGCACCAATCAAAGCACCAAATGAACCATCAAAAACCATTATTTTTTTTTTAGCTAATTCTAGAAATTTACTCATTTTAATAGTTAACAATATAAATCTGGTTTTTAAAGATTTGTGTTAAGAATATTCTAGTAAGAATTATTTTTTAAAATATATATTTCATGTGGATTTAAATATTAGGGATAAATATCTTCATAAGATGACAATAGGACATACTGATGTGGAGAAGGCATTGCCAGAATTAGAACAAAATCCAGGTTTAATTACTGTTGATTTTATTAATCAAGCTGTAAAGAGTATTGATCCTTATTTTAAAATTCAAAATCTATTAGTCTTAACTCATGTGTTAGCTCACCATAATTTTGGGGATTTAGCTCAATTGACTCAAGAAAGATTAGTTGATTTGTATGGTGAACCAATTTACTTAAAAAGTCAAATTCAAGTTGGAAGATATCAACCAACTTCTTATTGTCATCAAAATGAAGAAATACTTATTAATATTTTAAAGAATTTTGATCGTGAAAATGATTTAAATACTAGAATAGTTAATGGTCAGGCTTTAGCTTATTATGATGATGAAGTCTGGAAATTATTTTATCCATTTTTAGGAATCCAACCTGAAATGACACTATTACCTGGGTTTACATATTTATCTAATGAAGAAGATAGAAAAAAATTAACACAATCTCAGCAAGTAGAAGTTCAATTAAATGAACCAATTAAAATTAAAGTATCTAGAGCAGCATCAAAAAAATATTTACCTTGGGATTGTTTGGGTATAAAGGAATATTCATTTCCACATAATATTGGGAATATTAATCATTTGATGAATTATACTCAAGAAGTTATTGGGATACAAAACTTTGTAAGCGAATAATCTAAGGCATATCAAATTTATTCCTTTTAGAATAAAACTTCCAGAAATCTTTTTATAGTTGACGTAAAATAATTTATGTATGCATATAACAAAATTCTATGAAGACAATGACTTTGTGTTATCAATTGAAATAATGCCACCAAGAAATGGTGTTGATATAAACAAGGTACTTGAAGGTATTAAAAAATTACAAATATTTGACCCAAAATTTGTTGCAGTAACTCAAGGTACACAAATGAGTCTACGTGGTGGAAGTAGTGCTTTAGCTCATCAAATTAAATCTAAATTAGGAATTGAATCAGTAAGACATTTTACCTTAGTAGGAAAATCAAAATTTGTAATTGAGAATGAATTAACAAAATTAAATTATTTAGAAATTCAAAACATTATGGCATTACGTGGAGATCTGCCTTGGGGCGAAGATAAATGTAAGGAAAAACCAGATGAATTAAAGTTTGCAAAAGATTTGGTTGACGAGATCCTAAGAAAAAATCAAGGATTATATTTTAAAAGAAAAACTGATGTTGACTTTGAAGAATTAGATGAGAATTCAATTTATAGAAATGGAATTAAAACTAACTTTTGTGTTGGTGTAGCAGGTTATCCTGAGGGACATAAAGAATGTAAGGATAAAACTTTGAATGTGAAATATTTAAAAGAAAAGGTTGACGCTGGTGCTAATATAATTTTTACTCAGATGTTTTTCAATGCTAATCTTTACTTTGATTTTGTAAACGACTGTAGAGCTGCAGGAATAGTTGTTCCAATTGTTCCAGGAATATTACCTATCACATTTTTTGGACAGATAGGTTTTTTAGAAAAAGTTTGTGATGTAACCATTCCAGATGAGTATAAAGAATTAATTACAAATAATAAAAATGACAAACAAAAAATAATGGACTATTCGGTTGAATTTATTACAAAACTTTGTAAGGAACTTAAATCTAAAGGAGTACCAGGACTTCATATGTATACTATGAACAATTTTGATGCTTCCCAAAAAATTCTTGAAAACTTACATAAATAGTTAATATTTATTACCTTTTAATTCACACTAAACCTTTCTGTTTTTTGCATAATAAGATATGGTGCTTGTGAATAATCAAATGATAATCCTTGACATCTACGTTCTAAATCTATTTGATGACCATACATATTAAAAGTTGAAGAAAGGTTTAAAACTAATCTAGATTCAATTGGTGCAACTGTGAGAAATAAATTAGTTATTGGTTTAAAATTATTTGGCCAAGGAAATCCATAAAATAATGATGCGTTTTGAGCTGCATTTGTAATTACTCTTGCACCATTGTTACTTTCAAATCCGGTTGGAGTAAATCTACCATAAATAAAATCTGGATTTTTATTGCCATTTGTCCCTAACATATGCCCAGTTTGAGTTGCGTAATCAACCAATTCCATACGTTTTTCTATGCCATAAGCTTCCATCCATATTGATGCAAAATGTGAAAAAATTCCAGAGCCTGATCCAAGTTCAAGTGCAATGCCTTCTAAATCAGGTAAAAGTTTAAGAAATAATCCTAATAAATCTTCTGGCATTGATGGAATGCATTTTTTAAATTGATGTGATGAATAAAATCTTACTCCTTGTCGATTTTCAAGAACTTCTGTTAACTCACGTACAATATTTTTATGAGTCCCAAAAGCAGAAAAATCATATGAATCAACCCAAGTAGAGCTGGACATAAAAATATTAAAAGTGAAATAACCTTAAAAATGCTTATAAAATTTTTTATGTAAATTCTTTTATATAAGCAATTGTACTCAATTTAAATTATGGCTCAATCCCAAATACCAGACCTAGGATATTTTAGAAATATTCCACAATTAATAACTCCAGATGTGATTGAACATCATTGGGGAAATCTTGTACATTTGGTGTCACATCATAGGTTTTATGATTTACCACAGAGTTCAAGAGAATTATTAATTCATTATTTTGGAGATCCAAGAGAAATTAATACTCCTTATGAAGTTTGGGATCCATTTTCTGAATCTGTATGTGAATTAAATGAATCTAGATTAGTAAGTGATGAGGGTAAGGTAATTAATGGAGAACTGTGGAGTTATAAAATAAATAGAAGCATTGTTAGAGTTACGCCTCCTTATTTGACAGTGGGACATACTGCAACATTAATTCCTGCTACATTGTACTCTTTACAAAATGGTGATTTACGAAGACAATATGCAAATGAACCCTTAGGAGAAATATCATTTCCTGGAAGTACATTAATATTAAACCCAACAAGGATGGTAAAGTTAGAGGAATTATTTGAATTAGGTTGGGCAAAGGATCTTATTGACCCACAAGATACTTTACCTTATTTATTGCATCACATTCAAGCAAAATTTGATTGATTGGATAAATATTTTTAAAATATATAGCAAAGCTTTTTATTTTCTTCAGGACTTCATTCATTATGTTATGGCTAGAGAAGACCGAATTCAAGAATTTGAGGAAGAGTTAAAGAAGACTAAATACAATAAGAAAACTCAGCATCATATTGGTCTAGTCAAAGCAAAAATTGCCAAATTAAAAGAAGAGATTGAGCTAAAGAAAAAAGGTAAAGGTAAAACTTCGGGTTATGTTTTAAAAAAATCAGGAGACGTTACTGTTGTCCTTGTTGGGTTTCCTAGTGTTGGTAAATCTACTCTACTAAATGCTATTACTAATGCTGAGAGTAAAGTTGCTGCGTATGAATTTACAACTTTAAGTGTTGTTCCAGGATTACTTGATTATAAACATGCAAAAATTCAGATTTTTGACGTTCCTGGAATGGTTAAAGGTGCTGCCAAAGGAACAGGTAGGGGAAAAGAAGTTTTGGCAGCTATTAGAACTGCTGATTTAATTATTATGGTAGTTGACATTAACCAATTAAAACATAAAAAAATTCTTGAAAATGAACTTTATGAATCAGGAATCAGACTAAATTTAAAGAAACCATTTGTTAAAATTAATAAAATATCAAAGGGAGGAATTTCAGTTGCATCAACCGTTCCACTTGATGTTAAAAAAGAGACATTTAAAGCAATATTAAATGAATTTGGTATGGTTAATGCGAATGTATTAGTTAGAAGCAAGATAAATACGGATGAATTGATAGATGTCATTGAAGGTAACAAAAGATACATGCCAGGTTTTTTATTGATAAATAAGGTTGATACAGTGTCTAAAGAGATCTTAGATGAAGTCAAGGCAAAATATCCAGATGCAACATATGTGTCAGCTCTAGAAGGAATTAATCTTGATAAATTAAAAGATACAATATATTCAAAATTAAGTTTGACAAGTATTTTTTTAAAAGAACCAGGAAAAGATGCTGATATGGATGAGCCACTTATTATGCGAGAAGAGGATACATTAAGGGATTTATGTCATAAACTTCACAAAGATTTTGAAAAAAGATTTAGATTTGCAAGAGTTTGGGGGAAGTCAGCAAGGTATGATGGTCAGAAAATTACTAATTTAAAACACATTATTGTAAATAATGATATTGTTGAATTGCACATAATGTAATTTTCTATAGTGTAACTTAATGAAAAAATTAGTATTTATATTTTTTAGATAAAAATAATAAAAACAACTATTCCTAATATCCAAAATAAATAGAATCTAGGGTCTTTAATATTCCAGTTTTTTCCTTTTATGTGAAAATCTGAAAGTGGGTAGAACAATCTAGTTGAAAAATCATTATTATGTGTAAATATGTCAATAAGTAAGTGGCTAAGATTTGCAAGTCCCATAATTAATCCAATTTTATTGAAAAATATGTAACAGATTATTGTAAAAAAAATTGCAAATAATAGGCTGTGTGTTGTTCTATAAACTATTTTTTCAGTATTTGAATAAAATTCAACATGACCATTTAACCAATCTTTGATTACTTTTTTTGGTTGGTTTATAATTTTTTGAATTATGAATGGAATTATTCCTATAATGTCAATAAACCCTGAACTAATTATTACAGGTAATGAATAATAACCTAAAAATAATTTTGATAAAATCATACCAATGAAAAAATGATAAAATAAATCCATTTTTTTTAAGTCAAAGAAATGTTAATATAAAAGTTTTGAAAATTTAGTAAAGTGAAATGAAAAATTAATATGTGTCTTTTAACAATCTTTTAACATAAATTAATTTTCTAAAACCACAACATTACCAATAGCATATTCACCATCATGACTAATGCTACAATCCATTGATTTTATTTCAAAGTCAACTAATTCTTTGTCATATACTAAATAAGGTTTTCCATTGTCATGATGATTTACAATAACTTCATTCCATTTTTTGATTTTTATTTGTGTTGCTTTAAAGAATGCTTCTTTTAATGCAAATATTCCTGCAAGACTTTCAGGCGATTTTTTAATTAGCTCAGTTTCATCAAAAACCTTTTCTACAAAAGTAGGGTCTTGTATTAATTTTTTAATTCTTGAAATTTTAACAATATCAATACCAGTTTTTATCATTTTTACATATCTTTCATAATTTTTCTTAATTGATTAGTAATCTGTTCTGGGTTTAAATTTTTTGAAAATTTAATAGCTTTTCCAAATTTTATTTCAACAGGACCTCGTTTTTTTGGTAGAGCCCCTTCTCTAGGTTTACATATTTCCCAAAGTCCTTTTGTTTTAACTGGAATGACCTTTAGATTTGTTTCTTTAATTACCATTCCAATACCCTTTTTGAACTTTTGAAGGTTACCATCTAATGTTCTAGTTCCTTCAGGATACAGACATAATGAATACCCTTTGTCAAGAATAATTCCTGTAAATTCTAAACTTTGTTTTATACTTGTAATAGATTTTCCATCCTTAATTCTAGACATTGGGAATGCTCCAATAATACAATAAAAAATAAATTTTATAAATTTATCAATTATTGTCTTATTTCTAAAAAAGTGATCTGCTGCAGCACCAAATTTCAAATTTTTTTTAATTCTAAATGGTAAGTATTGTAATAGAAGGAAACCATCTATATTGCTTGTGTGATTAGGTGTAATAATGATTGGTTCACTAATATTATTTAAATTATTTAACCCAGATACTTTATTTTTTGTATAATAAATTCTTGAAAACAATACTGATATTTCTTGAGCAAATATTCTTAATGGAGTCCATATTGGCCAAAACATGTTTTTTGGTAGTACCAATTTATTTTTGTAATCAACACCTTTTTTTATTAGTTTTCTGAGATCTTGTACATTTGTTTTTGCATTGATTAAATACTCATCAATTTCAGTTTTTAATTTTTCTTCAATTATGGATGAAAGTTCAATTACTTTTAATGAATCTAGTCCTAAGTCTTGGAATAATATACTTGTGTTTTTAATTTTATTAGAAGCTAGATGACTTAACTGTGCAAGGATGTGTAATAATTCATCATCACTTTTAGTATCCAAATACTCTTTTTTCTCAATTTGATCTAATACTACAAGTCTCTTGATTTTTAATGTAAGAGTTCTTGGAAAATCTTTTTTTGTCCATATTATTTGATTTTGAATTTTTTGATGAAATTCTAATTTTTGATTAATTTTATTAATTACATTTTTGAGTTCTTTATCATTAATATTTTTATTTGGTAGGATAACCGCTGTGGTAATTATATCATGGCCATGGGGAACACCAAGAACACAACTTTCCTTGATATTATCATGTTTATCAAGAATTTTTTCAATATCCTCTGGATATATGTTTATCCCATTGGGTTTTAGAATCATATTTTTTAGTCTACCACGAATAAATAAATTATTATTAGAATCAAATTCTCCTAAATCTCCAGTTTTTAACCAACCATTTGTGAATAGTTTTTTTGTTTCTTTAGGATTATTGTAATAACCTTTTGTTAGGTTTCTTCCCAGTGCTAAAATTTCTTTTTTATTGCTCAATTTTAATTTGACACCTGGAATAGCTCTACCTACACTTCCAATAACTCTGTCATTTTCAGAAGTGATGGTCAAAACAGGAGAAGTTTCAGTTAATCCATATCCTTTTAACACTTTTATCCCAATACTTTCCCAAAAAATTTCTGTGTCAACTGACAATGATGCCCCTCCACAAACAATATTTTTTAAATGATTTCCAAAGACCTTGTGAATTTTCCCAAATATTTTTCTTCTAAGAAAAATTGGAAGTTTTGACGCAATTTTTAATGTAGTTTGTAATTTTTTAAAATTTCCAGCATCTTTTGCTTTTTCTTCTATTTTGTTTTTGAATAGATTAAAAAAAGCAGGAACTGTAATTAAGTTGTTAATTTTTTCATATTGCATGACTTTAATTATTTCAGAACTTTTTCTTGATTTTAATTGAGTTGTTCGTGCACCTTTTAGGATAATTCCTAAGAATCCTGCAACTTGTTCAAAAATATGACTCAAAGGAATGAGTGAAAGCATTCTATAATTTTTTTGAACTTTTAATACTTGTAATGCACCAGTTAAGTTTGAATGAAGATTATCGTGAGTTATTAGTACACCTTTAGGTTCACCAGTAGTACCTGAAGTGTATAATATTTGGACAAGATCATCATTTTTAACTAATTTTTTTAATTTCCCTTTTTTGTTATCTTTTAAAATATCATCTAGGTCTTCAACAAATATTTTTTTTATTTTTGTTTGAATTATTTTTTTGTTTGAAGTAATAAGAAGTTTACATTGTGTGTCTTCCATGAACTTATTGATTAATTTTGAAGATGAACCAAAGTCTATTGGAACAAGTACAACACCTGAGAATATTCCAGCTAAAAAACTGTAAAAGTATTGAGGGCAGTTGTATGAACATACTGCAATTTTATCATTTGGTTTAATTTTGTTTTTTTCAAGAAATGTTATAAATTTTAGAGCATAATCTAAGATATCTTTGTATGTATATCTATCATATATGAATTCTTTTTTTAGTGTAACAAGGAGTCTATTGTCATATTTTTCTAAAGATTTGAATAAAAGTATACTTAAGTTTGACATTTAATTAAAAAGACAATTGAAATAGATTTTTAATTGTATGGTTGATGATTGGATAATTAGAACATTAACAATTAATTATGATTTATTATAAATAATGAAACTTTTACACTTGCTTATTTGGAGCCTTGTTACCCAAGGCAAATTTGGGAATTCTTTAAATATTAGTACTTACTTCAAAGTGAAAAATGGATGAAAGATTAATTAATCTATTGAGTGAATTGAATGAATATGAAGTGGCTTTAACATTTGCAGGTGTACTTCATAGAGAATTTCAAACGCTTTCGTTAGAAGTAGTAATTGAGAATTATCTTACCTTAATGTCTTTGGTTGAGGAAAATTCACCGGAACAAATATACTTAGATGACTTATTTAGGTTTTACGGAGAAAAAAATCATTCTATAGATTATGTAGAGAGGATTCAAGGTTTTAGAACACAAATTTATAGAATAATGGAAGATGAATTGGTAGTAGAATCTGAAAATTCTGTAGAGTTTAACAAATATTTTTTTGATCAATTAAATAGCTTTCATAACCAACTTCAAGACGAATTTGATGGAAAACCTGAGTTAAAATATTTGAATGCATTAAGGTTAAAATATGCTGAGCCAAATTCAGCTGATCAAAGAGCGGTGCTTGCATCAATATCATTAGATGAATTATATTTATCAACTCGTGTTTATAATGCGTTAATTGAAGAGGGTATCAATAATATGCATTCTCTTTCAATTAAAAGCCCACGAGAATTAATTGGTATTCATAATATTGGCGAAGAAGCATTGAAAGAAATAACACAAACATTTCGTCAATATGGGTTTGAATTAAGATAATAATTAATAATTCTAATTAAGTTTAAATGTTATAAATTTAACATAACTCATCTAGGAAATCACTAGTCATTTGGGAAATAAGTATTATTTTTTTTCTATCCATAATCATAATCTTTATACATAGAAAATCGAATTTAGATTTTCTGGCTTTGAAATTTTTTGAATTTTCAAAACATCTTCACTATACGTTCAGAAAATAAAGATTATCTTTTTTGTAACACTATAATCATAATCTTTATAAACCAGACCTTTTTTCTCTGCTGGTATGAAACACCATGGTGGATTTAGAAGAAAAACTAGGCATAAGCTAGGTAAGAATGTAAGTGATAAGGGTAAAATTTCTATTAGAAAGTTTTTTCAAGAATTTAGCCAAGGAGATAGAGTTATCTTAAAAGCTGAACCAGCTTATCAAAAGGGTATGTACTATCCAAGATTTCACGGAAAATCAGCATTAGTCCTTAATAAAAAAGGAGCATGTTATGAAGTTTTGATTAATGATGGTGGAAAAGAAAAAATGCTTATTGTTCATCCAGTTCACTTAAAGAGGGCTATAATTAAATGAATCCAACTATTGAAGAACAAATTCCAATACATATCTATGAATTAAAAAAAGAGATTACTAAGATTAAAAAAAGGTCTGAAGAGCTAGGTATTAGGTCAGGCAAAACAGAAGAATATCTTAATCAATTTCTTGAATTAAAAATGAAGGATGCTGAAAGCTTAGAAGCTGATTTAATTAAACTTGCTATTCCAAGATTAAAGGATTTTCATATTAAAAAATTAATTGATTTGTTACCTGCAAGCGAAGAAGAATTAAAAATTGTATTACAAGGTTATACTTTGACTGTTACAAAAGACAGTTCAAAAAAGATTGTTGATACAATAAAAAAATATTTACCTGAAGATCAATAATTCTCGTAAGACACAACATTTATAAATTTGTTAGTTATATCTTCAATAATGCAAAAAGAAGAGAACGCAGTCGTATTAGATGTTTTGCCGCACGGATATGCATTTGACAATACTCCGAGCTATAAAAAAACAGCAATAGTACAAGCATTAGGGAAATCTCATTTAACACTTCTAGAGGCTGTTCCAAAGAAAGAAGTTAATTTACAAATTCATGATGAAGTTTATATTGGAGACGGTAAACGTGATCAAATTCATCATGTTAATGGAAAATTAGATCCAAATAAATTGACTGGTACTGCAAAAGCTGAACTTGAGTATGTTATCAAAGCAATAGTTGAAAAAGACCAAGCTAAATTTGTTGAATTTTTTAACAAAGCACAACCTCTTACAACAAGGATGCACGTTCTTGAATTACTTCCTGGATTAGGTAAAAAACATATGTGGGAAATTGTAGAGGAACGAAAAGTTGAACCTTTTAAATCATTTGAAGATATTAAAAAAAGAGTCAAATTAATTCCAGATCCATTAAAAATAGTTGTAAAAAGAATTATTTCTGAACTTCAAGGAATGGAGAAATATAGTTTGTTTGTTGGTAGATAATAAAAAAAATTAATTTCTTTTCAATTTATTCAAAATACATGGTACCATTATATTTGTACCACTTAGTCTCATATCCAATTAATTCAACTGCATCTATTTCGTTCCATCCAGGAACATCAGTATCAACTGTGATCTTAACCGTATTTGTTTTAAAATTCATCATGTCCAAGGATATATTACCAATATTACCTCTAAATGATCTTTCAAACCAATAAGGACATTCTCTTGTGTTATATGATCCTTCCCATACTGATACAAATTCTGATCCATTAAGAAGTTCAATTTTAGCAATTGCACCAGGGTTCCATGTTTCTTTTACTCTTATTTTTGTAACATATACTGGGTCGTAATATTCAAGTTCCAAATAATGGTATCCATCATCTTCACTGTTAATTACCCAAGCTTTTTGGTCATCATCGCAAACTTCTACATCAGGCATACCTGTTGCAGCAAATGGAGATTGGTCATCGATGTTACCTCCATGTATTCCTCCAGCAGAGTCGCTTGCTGTTGCAGAAATTGCCCACTGGCTTACAGTCTGTGGAAGTGCAGTTGCATTTTCTTCTCCTCCAAAAAAAGGGAGTGAATCACATGAACTGATAAAAAAAATTAAGATTATAGATAAAAAAATTGTTTTATTCTTCATAATGAAATTTATTTGATTTGGATTTTATAAATTTTATCGAAAATTCTACATGAAATATAGGTAAATTAATTTTGATGATAATGAAAAATTAGGTTGTTTGAAAGTTTTTAAAGTTTACAACTTGAGAATATTGAATATATATCGTCATATATAAATATTATGTGTGTGTGACGGATTTTTCTCGACCTGAATACAATATTTTTTAGATAAAATTGCAAACCGAAACCTTTTTAAAGCAATTCGATTCCTATTTATAAAATTAATGTTTTTACTATAGAATAATGGTGGGTGAAATATAAATATGGTTGATAGAGATTATGTCAAAAAGTGTCCAGAATGTAGTGGGATAAATTTATTTTTTAATAAGGATAAAGGGGAAGTTATTTGTAAAGATTGTGGATTAGTAGTTGAAGAAAAGATGGTTGACTTTGGTCAGGAATGGCGAGAGTTTGATTCTGAACAAAGTGAACGTAGACGTAGAACTGGAGCTCCAATGTCATACACACAGTATGATCAAGGACTTGGAACTGAAGTTGGTAGAAAGTCAGATTTATACAATTTAGAGAATAAGACTAAAAATAAATTTTTTAGATTAAGAAAATGGCAGTATAGAATTAGCACAGCTATTGAGCGTAATTTAAAGTTAGCTTTAGCAGAATTAAAAAGAGTTTCATCTTACTTAAAACTACCAAAATCTGTTGAAGAAGAAGCTGCAAGAATTTATACTATGGCAGTGCAACGTGGGCTTGTTAGAGGTCGATCAATGGAGTCTGTTGTTGCAGGAGCTTTGTATGCTGCATGTAGACGTCATGAAGTTCCTAGGACTTTAGATGAATTGAGTGAAGCATCTGGGATTGAGAAAAAAGAAGTTGGTAGAACTTATAGATTTATAACAAGAGAATTACAAATTTCAATCTTACCAAGTAATCCAATTGATTATATACCTAGGTTTAGTAGTTCTTTAAAATTAAGTCCAAAGACTCAAAGCAAAGCTGTTGAGATAATTGAATTAGCACAACGTCAAGAACTAACTAGTGGAAGAGGTCCAACAGGAATTGCAGCAGCAGGTTTGTATGTTGCAGCTTTGATTAATGGTGAGAAGAGAACTCAGCGTGAAGTTGCAGATGTTGCTGGTGTTACTGAAGTTACTATTAGAAACAGATATAAAGAACTTTTAGAAAAACTTAATCTTGAGGAAGAAATTAAAAAAATTAAGAAAAAAGCTAAAGAAAATTAATTTCTAATTTTATTTCTTTTTTACTATAAAAAAGTACACAATTGCAGTTATAACACTAAATAATAATGCTAATACAGTCCAAAGTACTTTCTTACCAGTTTTGAATTTTTGTTTTGCAAAGACATCATAGATTACCCAAATTGCACAGGCAAGAGGTATTAAAGTTAATAATTGACTAACTATTCCCATTTTTTATCATCACCTTGTTTTTAAGTTTTTAAGAAAATATATGGATGTTTACTATATAAATTTATGTAGAATTTGGCTGAAATTAGTGATTTTATTACCACTGAATTGAATTCCTTCCTCTGTTTTAAGAAAACAGAGGACAAAACAACATAAGGACTACATTTGTATTCTACAAAGTAGTCCGAAGAATTATTATAATTTATATAAAATTTGATTAAAATTAATAATTTTATTATTACTAAACGTAATTCCTTCTGACTCTAATATCTTTTTTTTCCTAATGACTTCAAGACCTGAATTTTGTCCATTAAATCCACCAATAGTGCCATTAGTTGATACACATCTATGGCATGGAGTATTGGGAGCGTCAGGATTATTCTTCATAATTTGACCAATTGCTCTATACGCACTTGAATTAAGCGCGTTTGCTAATTCCTTGTAGGTTGTCACTTTGCCTGGAGGAACTTGTCTAAGGAGTTCATACACATTATCTGAGAATTCTGTCATAGATATGTTTAATGGAAATATGTATTTAAAAATATTGTTGAATAACTTCAATTTCATTCAAAGTGTTCGTAATATATTTATATCTGATATGTTCTACATTGTTAATAGGTGATATTTATGGGAATAAAAGATCAAGTAAAAACATTAAAAAACAACTGGTTAATTATTGCATTATTTTTAGTAGGATTATTTGCAATGACTGGAATGGGCAATGGAATTATGTCAGGTGTCATGTATGACTCTTTTGATAGGGGTTATGGTGGGGATATGATGATGGCTGAGTCTACCAGTTATAAATCTGGAAGAGGATACATGCCAAGTCCAAGTTATGGAGATGACTTTGCACCAGAAGTTGAAGAAAGAGTTATTGTTAAAAATTCATATTTGAATAGTGAAGTTGAACAAGGCACATTTTATGAAAATGAACAAAGGTTAAAAGATATTATTCAGACGTCAGATGCATTTTTATTAAATGAGAATGTTAACGAATATGAAACTAATTGGAATTCATATTTTTCTGGTTCGTACTCAATTAAGGTTCCAGCAGGTAAATATGACGCTGTGTTATCTCAATTAAGAGAAATTGGAGAACTTCAATCATTTAGTGATAATTCTCAGGATATTACTGGGAGTTATACAAATCAAAATATTGAAGTAGAAATGGAAAGAGCTCGTCTTCAAAGATTTTTAGAAATGTATGAAGGAGCTGAGTTAATGGAAGATAAGATTCTTTTAAATGATAGAATTTTTGACCAAGAACGACGTGTTAAATATCTTGATGATGCTATCCAGAACATGGATACTCGTGTAGATTATTCTCAAGTATCATTTAGTATGTCTGAAAAGCGTTCAGAATATGTTGACGTAACTTTAGTTAGATTCTCAAACCTTGTAGAATCACTGGTAAACAGCTTGAATTCATTACTACAATTATTATTCATGGTACTACCTTGGGCATTAGTATTTGTAGGATATAAAGTTGTAAGGAAAGTTATCAAGAAGAAGAAAAAATAATTTCTTTAATTTTTTTTAATTTTTTTTTGTTATAATCTTTCTTATAATCTTTTGCAGCATTTATTAATTCATCTGAATCAAACTTAATTTTTTTGTTAGCTAATAATTTTGTCATGTCTTTACTAATTAAAAAATCACAGAATTGAGTAACATTTTTTGGTTGATCTGTGTGTCTAGCACGTTCAAAATCAATTTGAACGGGATTATTATTTTCAATTAAAATATGTTTAATTGGGTGATGCATTTCGAATTTATTAATTCCTAGTTTGTCCATTTGAAATATTTGGTCAAATAATTTATCAATTACAATATTTATGTTTGATTTTGAATTATTTTTTATGTATTCTTCAATAAAATAACCATTTACAAATTCATAAATTAACATATCATTTTCGTAAGAAATTAATTTTGGACCAATATTATATTTGTTTAATTTTTGAATAGTGTTTGCTTCAATCTCCAAATTACCAAAAGCTTTGCTTCCAGGTTTTTTTGTTTTTATTGATATGACTGTTTTATCCTTTTTTGCTTTAATAATTAATCCTCGTTTACCATGTGCAAAAACTCTGGAGTTTGCTATATTCATGTTTTCAATTTTTTTTAACAATTCATTTTTTGTTAATTCATATAATATTATATCTTCAAAGAATACATGTATTTTTTCTAATTCTTTTTTTTCTAATAAATTTGTTTTAATTGATTCATCTAGTAATGATTGTGATGCAAGGGATGACGTTATTAATAATATTTTTCCATTAGTTGTTAGATATTCATTTACATTATCCATAAATTTTAATGTTGTATCAACCCCTCGTTTACCTGATACTAAAGCTATGTTATCAACATGTTTATGTTTTGGTAAATAAGGTGGGTTAAATATAATTAAATCAAACTTTTGTTTGGGAATTTTGGAGAATAAATCAGATTCAAGGATCTTAATGTTTTTTTTCTTTTCAATTTCAATTAGTGTTTTTGTTTGTTTAACTGCTTCTGGATTAACATCAACTGAAAGTACATTTGTTGCATATTTTGATGCTGTTAGTCCTTGTATGCCTGTGCCAGTTCCCATATCGAGAACAGAATCTACTTTAGAATATTGATCAACGTATTTCTGAAGAAGATATGAGTCTTCACCTGGTTCGTAAATTTTATTGAGTGTCATTTAAATCTCAAAAATCTTACCATGTCTACCAACATTAAGAACTTTTGATTTTCCAATTTTTTCTTCAAGTCCTTCTGCTTCATGTACATGGCTACATAATACAATATCAGGTTTAAACTTGCCTATGGCTTTTTTTAATCCTGGACTTCCAGGGAAAAAGTCAGTAAACTTTTCCATCTTTGTTTCACTTGGATGTACATGACTTACAAGAATTTTCTTTTTAAGATATTTTATTTTGTCATGTCCTTGTTTTAATAAATCCATCATTTCTTTATCAGTCACAATTGATTTTGGTCCTGTGTTAGCTCCACCTGCACCAAATATTCCAACATCTTCATATTTAACAGAATATCCGTGAATGTTTTTAATTCCGTAGAATTCAGCTAAAAAATCAGCTGTAGCAACTGTTTCATGGTTTCCAGGAATAATTAAAACTTTTTTGTGTTTTTTAACAAAAGGTCCAATAATATTTTCAGTGCTCATTTCGTGAAATGTTAAATCACCACATAATATGACTAAGTCTACGTTTTCTTTATCTGCTCTGTCTGCTAATTTTTTTGCCAGACCCATGTCTCCATGAATATCACCTGCTGCAAGTATTTTCATTTTAAATGCCTCATCTTAATTCCAATATATCTTCGCCATCAAACATAATAACTTTTGAGGCACTTCCTTTAATTTCTCCTTCATCAATTAAATAATCAACACCGCTTTTAATTGACTGATTTAAATTTTCAAAATAAGTCATATTTGGCATATTTGTAATATTAACTGATGTTGTAATAAAAGGAACACCTGCTTTTTGAATAATTTTTGTAAACCAATTATCAGGGATTCTTACACCAAGCATTTTTGTCTTTGGATTTGTAATTTTTGTTACGACTTGAGTTTTTGGTTTCATTACATAAGTGTATTTTCCAGGTAATTTGTCTAGATATTCTGAGTTCAAATCAAAGTTTTTAGTAATCCATCCTTTACTTGGAGCAATTACTGAAAAAGGATTGTCAGGTCTTTGTTTTAATGTTCTAATTTTATGAACTGATTCACTAATTAATGCGTTGCAGCCAATTCCATAAATGGTATCAGTTGGATAAATGAATATTTTTCCAGCAATTATTTCATCAATAATATTTTGGTTATCAATTATATCATTCTTGGATAATATTTCCATGTTAATTGGAATAGTTTAGGTTGAATAATAAAAAATTATTGATTAGGAGTAGATAAAAAATTATATTTTAATTCAAATTTCTGTTCTATCCTATGTTTTGTTGCATGAAGAATGTGGAGTTCATTATATCTAATAAACATAGATTGATCTAGATTATAGAAATGTGAAAGTCTTTTTCCAGGTGTTAACCCTTCTTCAAAAGGCATGTGAAAAAATGGTGCACATAAATCAAGAATTTTGTTATTTGGATTCATAGCAATCATCTGGGGATGCATAAAATTAGAGTTTTTTGAGGTAACTACAGTTGGATAAATTAGATAATCATTGGGTATTGTTAAATGACTTAAAGCCATACTTAAAGGCATTTCACATAAAAGCCTTTTAGAATAATCTGACAAATGTTTAGCAAAATTAGTATTATCATTGATGCGTGTTCTTTCTTCTTGTAGTGACCAAATTATTTGTTCGTAATATTCGTCTAGCCAATCATCTAAAAAAAATGGACTCATGATATAGAATTGGAAAAAAAATGTATTAATAAAGATTAAGCACTCATGTAACCCATCATAAATCCTGCTTCAGCAGCACTAAGCGTATCATCATCTTCATAGTAATCTGCGTCTTGGTTGTATATGTCAAAATCCATATCAGTTTCAATTTCTGCTAATAATTCATGTCCTTTCATTTTCTATTCACCTTCCTATTGTCATTTTTTTTATTTGATTGTAAAATAATGTGCTGATAAAGTCGTGGTTTTTGTATTTCATTTGCATCACCTATTGAATATGATGAACTAATTTGTTTATATATCTCACAAGGTAATGTCTACTGAGTCCAGTGCTTACTGGATGAGGTAGATTACGAACGAATAGTGAGTTATTCCAGTGAGGGTAGTGAATTGGACTTTTCAAATAAAAGGAAATGGAATGATGATGAGTCTACTGAGTCCAGTGCAACAGGACGGAGTAGATTACAAACGAATAGTGAGTTATTCTAGTGTGTTTACTGAGGTTCATTTATTTACGAATTGAGAAAATAATTTTATTGAGACTAGGCTATTCTTAAATTATTTATCGGGACGAGTTGTAGTGTCAAAGATTTTATTAATTTGAGAGTATAAAATTTTTAGTTTACTTTTTGTAAATCAACAAGGATATGATAACAAATCATATGACTTTCAAATTTTAGTTGGGAATATGTACCTAATGGAAT
>Ga0233437_1002564_pt1 | contig 26903 bp, 25 predicted proteins | sample SI_122_August201_FD_182714 | JGI IMG/M metagenome (GOLD analysis project Ga0233437, IMG submission 182714) | Seawater microbial communities from Saanich Inlet, British Columbia, Canada - SI_122_August2016_200_MG | ecosystem: Environmental > Aquatic > Marine > Inlet | place: Canada: British... | reverse complement strand
CTACAACAGCAGAAGGTATCAATGGCAATTAAAAAAGATGACCCCTGTTGAGTACAGAGATCATCTTATGAGTAAAAACACCTAAAAGGGGTTTTTCAAACGTGTCTACTAAATGGGTCCCACATCATTGATCGGGGTTTTTTGATTACTTATTTAAATAATATTTCCTTTTACTCTCGGGAAATTTTTCAATAGAGTAGCGAAGCATAGTACGAGGCATCTTAGTCGTATTTGCCTCTAGAAATTTTTCAAGTAATTTTTGATCTCTCTTGCCAACTTCTCGAAGCATCCATCCGGTTGCTTTATGGATTAGGTCGTGACTGTCTTTGAGTAATAGTTTGGATATCCTAATAATGTCAGAAAAATCATTGTGCCAGATAAAAGTAGCAGTAGCTAGCACGGCAATTCTTCTATCCCAGAGATTTTTTGATTTGATAAGAGTATAGAGTATTTTTCTATCTTTATCTAATAGGTAATCGCCAACAATGCGTGGGGCAGAGAGGTCAACTAGATCCCAATTATTGATCCATTTAGTATTTTTTAGATATAGATTATATATTTTCTTTTTTTCTGTATCATTTCCTTTCTCATATTTTTTGACTAATATTAGTAAAGAAATTAGTCTGTATTCATGTATTTTAGAGTGAAGGAGCTTAGTTGTGTCAGGTAAACTGAGATTAATGTACTTTTTTACAATTTGTCTTTGAATGGGTACAGTTAAGCCTAGGAAAATATCACCCTCACCATACTGACCTTTGGCAGTCTTAAAAAAGCCCTGTAAAAGCTTGGCTTTTTTGGGGTTAGCTAGTTTTTGGATGTCTTTTTTGAGATCATTGAGCATTTATTTCGGAAATTAGTGTTTAATTGTCGGCTACATAACTTTTAAATAATCTGTGTTTTTGTTTCTATCTATTAGTTTATGAGCTTGTTTCATTTCTTCTGGTGAATAAATATGGGTTATTTTAAATTTTCCGGAAGTAGTTTTTTTGATATTATCATGAATGACTTCAATAATTTGTACATGTCCCCAATAAAGCCATTTATTACCAATGTATTCGACTAGAAAATTACGCACAGGTGGTATTTTGAAAATTCTTATTTTTGGTTTGTTTTTAAACTCAAAAATTTTATTTTTAAAGTCTTTAGCTTTAAATGCTTTCACTTTATGTTTTTTGTAAGTCAGCTCACTAGGAAAGCCTTGTTTTCTGGTTATTTTTAATGTGTCGTTTATTTCAATGAAACTGCCCATATTGTAAATTTTAGTTAATAAATATTTAAAATTTTATTTAATGTAAGCATTAGTAATTTTAGCTTTTCTCTATATTTTATGCAAATAAGGAATTTATTGTATTTAATCGATATATTTGTTAAAATATAGTATATATAAGCTAAATATACACAATTATGGGACGTAGAAGAAAGCTTCGATTTAGTTTGCCTAGTATGCCAGATGTTGAGCCTGGTATTAAAAAATGGATGATAGTTGCATTTGTTTTTTTAGTTACAGTGCTTAGTTTTTTGTCTATTTTTGATCAGGCGGGTAGTTTTGGTCGCTTTTTTTATAGTGTTTTAAAGTATATGTTTGGTTGGGGATTTTTGATTTTCCCTATAGTACTTCTTATTGTCTTATATTTTCTTATTAGGAATAAAAGATATTCTTTTGATAATTTAAATTGGATAGGAACATTAATTTTAATTATTGGATATTCAACTCTATTTTATTTTATAGCCAATCCATCTGAGATGAGTGAAGTTGTCGGTAGCGGTTCCGGTGGTGGATATGTTGGATTTCCTCTGGCTTGGGTACTTTTTAGATTTATGGGTAGATGGGCTGGCATGGTAGTTAGTTTTGTGGTAACCGCCGTGGGATTGCTGTTTATGATTAATGGTTTGGTTCATCGAGAGCATTTAGAGACTTTTAAAGAAAGAACAGGTGGGCTATTTAGTATGTTTAGAAGAGGAGATAGAGAAGACGACGGGGAAGATGAGGACGAAGAAGTAGAGTTTGAAGAGCGTGAGATTGAAGATGGTGAAGAAGAGGAAGAAGAAGATGGCGAGGAAGACGGTGAAGAAGAGGAAGATAGTGAAAAGAAAGTAAAACCTAAGAGAAGATTTCCAAAAATTGATATGCCGATAACACTACTTGGTAATAAGGCGGGGAAACCTACTCCGGATGACATTAAAAGAGGTAGAGAAGTAATTGAGACAACACTGCAAAATTTTGGTATTGATGTTGAGATGGGTGACATATCTGTTGGTCCAACTGTGACTCAATATACTTTTAGGCCTGCTGAAGGTGTAAAATTATCGAGAATAATAGGGCTGGGAAATGATTTGGCATTAGCACTCGCGGCGCATCCCATTAGAATTGAAGCTCCTATTCCATGTAAGTCACTAGTTGGAATAGAAGTACCAAATAAGAAAATCGCAGTGGTGCCACTTCGACAAGTATTAGAGTCGGCTGAGTTTAAAGAGAGAAAGGGCAATTTAACAATAGTGCTTGGTCAGGATGTGGCTGGTAAGCCATGGGTTACAGATTTAACTAGACTACCTCATTTGCTCGTAGCTGGAGCAACTAATTCTGGTAAGACGGTTTGTCTTAATTCTTTAATAATATCACTGCTTTATCAGAATCAACCTGATGAGCTTAAATTTATATTAGTTGACCCAAAGAGAGTCGAGATGCCAGGATACAATGGAATTCCTCATTTATTAACACCAGTGATAACGGATGTAAAGAAAACTATTAATTCATTAAAATGGACGATAGGAGAGATGGAAAGAAGGTTCCATGTGCTAAGTAACGCTGGGAAGAGAAATATTCAGTCATACAATGCAACTCATGCAAAGGATAAATTGCCATATATTATATTTATTATAGACGAGCTGGCTGATCTTATGAGCGTGGCTGGAGCTGAAGTAGAAGGAGCTGTAATTAGACTGGCCCAGATGTCTAGGGCAGTTGGAATTCACCTGATACTGGCAACACAGCGACCATCAGTTGATATTATTACAGGACTTATTAAAGCAAACATTCCAGGTAGAATTGCTTTTTCAGTGGCAAGTCTAACTGACTCAAGAACAATACTTGATGTAAGTGGAGCAGAAAAATTACTTGGTCGAGGTGATATGCTATATACTTCTGCTGAAGTATCTAAACCAAGAAGATTGCAAGGGGCGTATTGTTCTGATGAGGATATTGAAAATGTAGTTCACTTTTTAAGAGAAAGTTCTGAGCCTGATTATGAGGATGGAGTAACTGAGCGAGATACAACGCTAGGATTAGGTGGAGTCGTGATGAATAACGGAAGTGATAGCGGTGATGCTGATGAGCTGTTAGGAGAGGCTAGGGAGCTTGTAGTAGAGGCTGGCAAGGCGTCAGCGTCGTATCTACAGCGAAGGTTGAAAATTGGCTACGCCAGAGCAGCAAGAATTCTTGACTTGCTTGAAGAGCGTGGAATTATTGGTCCGGCTGATGGATCAAAACCAAGAGAAATTTTAATTAAAGATGGTGAACAGTCTTTGTCAGAGCAAGCTGATACGATAATAGAAGAGGGGAGAGATTTTGGTCAACCTGAGGTTGAAGAAGATGATCAAGAAGAATTTGAAGAAATTGAAGAAGAGGAAGATGAAGAAGTCGAGGAAGAGGAAGTAGAGGAAATTGAAGAGGTTGAAGAAGAGGAAGATGATAGCGAAAACGCTGAGGAAGAAGAGGAAGAAATTGATGAGGATGATGAAGGGGAAGATAAAGAAGGCGAAAATAAGTATCAATTTTAGTTTAAAACAAAAACTCAAATAGCAAAGCTCAAATTGATTTTTTGTGCAAGTTGTTGTTTGAGTTTTGTGTTTTTATGCAATTATAACTATTAAATAATGGTAACTTTTAAGAAAAAAAGTATAATAACTGCTAGTTCACTTGGCGAGGATTTGCATAAGGCTCGTAAGGTATTAAATTTAACTCTCAGCTCAGTTGAGAGTAAAATTGGGATAGCAAAAAAATATTTAATATCTCTAGAGAATAATGACTGGGAGAATATTCCTGGCGAGGTGTATGCAAAAAATTGGTTAAAGAAATATTCTAAATTGCTTGGACTTCAGTGGGATGACATTAGAAAGAAATTTGAAGATGAGCTATCAAGGCAGAAATTGTGGACAGATGGCAAGAAGCATAAATTTGGAGTGTCAAAAAAGAGATTTATAATATTGCCAAGAATTATTAAAAATGCACTTATTATATTAACTGTAGTGGCAATTGTTCTATATTTGGCGTTGCAGCTGTGGTCGCTACTCAGTCCACCTTCGCTTAAGATAGTCTATCCAGAGAGTGATTTTATCACTAATAGTAGTTATATAAAGATAGTTGGCCAGGTGACAAATGAATCTTGGTTTGGGTTAAATGACAAGGAGGTAGCAACTGATAGTGACGGTTGGTTTACTGTTGACATGGATCTTAATAAAGGGTTAAATGTAATTAAGCTAGAAGCTAAAAAAAGATACGGTAGATCGACGATAAAGTATTGTCGAGTGATAGTTGAGGAATAATTCTACCTATTTATTAATTAATTTAGAACAAATGATTAAGAAAGATGCGCAGGAGGAGGGGAGAAGTAAGGCAGCTGAACTTGCTATGGAGGAAATTAAGCAGAAATTTGGCGAAGGGGCAATAATGAAATTTGGAGAGATTAAGAAATTGAAAGTGCCAGCTATACCAACTGGATGCCTGTCGGTAGATCTTGCTCTTGGTATTGGTGGATTACCTAAAGGTAGAGTAGTTGAAATTTATGGAGCTGAAGCTTCTGGTAAAACAACACTTTCACAGCACGCTATTGCTAGTGTTCAGAAATCTGGCGGAATAGCGGCATTTGTTGATGCAGAACATGCACTTGATCCTGATTATGCAAAACGCATTGGGGTAAAAGTAGATCAATTGCTTATATCTCAACCTGATAATGGCGAACAAGCACTTGAAATTGTGGAGACTTTAGTTCGATCTGGCGGAGTGGATTTGGTTGTAATTGATTCTGTAGCAGCATTAACTCCTAAAGTAGAAATTGAAGGAGAAATGGGACAATCACATATGGGATTACAAGCAAGACTTATGAGTCAGGCACTTAGAAAATTGACAGCTATAGTGAGTAAAACTAATACAACTGTAATATTTTTAAATCAAACAAGATTAAAAATTGGAGTAGTTTTTGGTAATCCGGAAACAACTACTGGTGGTATGGCACTCAAATTTTATTCATCAGTCAGAATTGAGCTTAGAAGGGCAGCTCAGATAAAGATGGGAGATAAGATTATAGGTAACAGGGTTAAAATGAAGATAGTTAAGAATAAAGTGGCACCACCATTTAAAACATCGGAATTTGATATTATGTACAATGAAGGGATCTCAATTGCAGGGGATATACTTGACCGAGGGGTAGAAGAGGGGGTTATAACTAAAGCAGGGAATTCATATTCATATGGAGATGAGAAGTTGGGTGTGGGCAGAGAAAATGCAAAACAATACTTAAAAATGAATCCAAAGATTATTAAGGAAGCTGGTAAGAAGATTTGGGAGAAAGTAAAGGCTGAAGAAGAGTAATAGAGAATTAGTTAAATTTAAAAAACCCGGGTTTAAACCCGGGTTTTAAATGTGAAAATATTTATTCTTTGACTCGCTCTACGTATTCGCCTTTTTCTGTATTAATTCTAATTATGTCACCAGTTTTAATAAATATGGGAGTATTTATTTCAGCACCTGTTTCTAATTTAACAAGCTTAGTGACTGAGCCTTGGGCGGTGTCTCCTCTGACTGCTGGCGGAGCTTCAACTACTTCTAGATTTACCTTGGCAGGGAGTTCTACTCCAATTGGAGTCCCATCGAAATACAGGATTTGAACAGTTGAATTTTCTTTGATTAATTTAAGCTGATCCTCGATAATATTTTTATCAATAAAGAATTGCTCGTAGTTTTCATCCATGAAGTTACAATTATCCGCTTCAGTGTAGAGAAAATCTGCTTTTTTCTTTTCAATTTCAGCCTCCTCAAATTTATCTGCTTGTTTGAAATTTCTTTCTAAGATATTACCGTTTTTAAGATTTTTTATCTTGGTCTGAAGAACTGCTGAACCACGTCCCATTTTAAGGTGAGCCGCTTTCAGAACTTGATATGGATCGCCTTCATAATTAAAGACGATGCCGACTTTTAGGTCGTTGTAGTTTAACATAGATATTTTTAAAACCGCTTCAGGTGAAGCGGGATTAAGATTATTTTCTAACAAATGGCATCATGCCCATTTCTCTCGCTCTTTTTATGGCAATGGTTACTTTTCTTTGGTGCTTTGCACAAAGTCCAGTACGACGGCCAGGAACGATTCTGTTGTAATGAGACATGAAGCGTTGGAGAGTTGGAATATCTTTCCAATCGACCTTGTCTAATTGATTTACACAGAAATGACAATGTTTATCATTAGTTGGTTTTGCTGGTGGCATAAAAATATTATAAATAAAGTGTAGGTCTTTGCAGTACCTTCGGTACAATGCAAAGCCCGTTCTCGGTACTCGACATGAATCAATTCATGTCTCGTTTTACCCTCGAACTAAAAAGGAACCTCATCGACTTTTACTCCGTTAGGAGCTTCAGTTGGTTCTTCTACGTTAATAACAGGTGTGGAGTCATTTTCTTTGACAGGAGCTGGTGCTGGTGCAGATGGATTTGTACTTCCGCCACTACCCTTTGAATCAAGCATGATCATATTTTCGGCAATAATTTCTGTCATATATTTTTTGTTGCCAGTTTGATCATCCCATGATCTGGTTTGAAGACGTCCTTCAAGATAAACTTTTGAACCTTTGCGGAGGTATTGTCCACAAATATCTGCTAATTTTCTCCAGGCGACAATATTATGATACTCAACTCTTTCTTGTTTTTGACCATTGGCGTCATTCCAGACAAAATTAGTAGCTATACTGAAAGAAGTAACATTAGTTCCTGTGGTAGTTGTTCTAACTTCAGGGTCTCTTGTTAGGTTTCCAATTAACATTGCTTTATTGAGATTCATAGGATCTTATTTAGTGATTAAATAAATTTAAAGTTTTTCTTCGGAAAGAAGTTCATCAATTTTTCTATCTAGTTCCTCAATGTCAACCTTGCTATCCTTTTTGTCTTCTTTTTTATCCTTAGTATCATCTTCAGTTTTTTCTTCTTCTTTCTTTGGTTCTTTCTCAACTTTATCAGGCTTTACCTCGTCTTTGATTTCAACAATTTTAATCTCTTCTTTGATAGCAATTTTATGACGAAGGATTTCTGGTAAAAGTTCTATTTCGTGATTTACATTATTTATTTCTGTAGTAGGTGATTTGAAGACGGTTAGAATGTAGTAGCCATGCCTGGCACGTTTAATCATAAAGGCTAATTTTCTTTTGCCAATTTCATCTTCTTTGATAATGACACCATTACGATTAGTAATGATATCGTTGATTTTCTTTTTGATTGCCTGAATTTCATCTGGTTCGAGAGATATTGAGATAAAATAGAGGATTTCGTATTCTTTGAGCTCTTGAGCTTGTTCGTTTGCCATATTTATATTATATATTAGTTTATTTAGTATTATTAGAACTTATCATATTTCCTGAAAATATGCAAGTTTAAGGGTGTTTTGGTCGGGATGCTGGGAGTTGAACCCAGACTACGTGCTCCCAAAGCACGCGTGCTAGCCGCTACACCACATCCCGTGATGATTGTTTGATTATTCCATTAATCCAGCCTTTAATATGGTTAACGATATGAACGTCATTGATAATGATTCTGAAGGTACCATAGGGTAGAGTATTGCGATTTCTTACTTGCTTGCTGGATTTTGTAAGAGCTATGAGTGGTTTTCTAAATTGTTTTATCGGTATACCACTTATTGGTTGCCAATATTTCTCGGCCTTTTTTTGAGAAATGTTTGGATGTAATTGAACTTGCCCTTTTATTTTAACTAGTGGAACTAAGCATGTCTCTAAAAAGAATTTCATCATTATCCTTATCATCTCTGGATCACTATTACTGAAAGTCAAATTCCATCTACTCTTTTTGTAGCCTTCAGCCCAGTATAGTGCAGCGCCAAGTATTTTTAGTTTTTCGTCGTTAAATTTTTTTATACTTAAAGTGGCTTTTTTTTGTTCCTGAGCAGCCCTTTTTTTGGATTCCTTTGCTTTTTCAAGATTATAATCTGTTAATGTCTTTGACCAGATTTTTTGAGCTTCACTGTAATTTTTCTTTTTTATTTTTTCATTATCTGGTAGGTCTTTAAACCAAGAGAAGAGAGTGCTTTTAGGGATTGACAATTCTTGACTGATCTTGTTATAAGTCAGTCCTTTTTTTCTAAGCTTAATTGCTTGATTTTTTTTCATAAACTAAGGGTATATCTTATATTAAGTATACACCCTTGGTTCGAAATGGTCAACGTGGTGCCGGGGGAGAGAATCGAACTCTCGACACCAGGATTTTCCTGTAATTTTTCTTAGGTTTCCCTAAGGATCGGACTATCTCATCACCCTGATAATATATCAGGGGCTGGGCGCTTATGCAAGGTTATTGTTGGGACTCACTTGCTAGTCTCTACACCTTCTCTAGAATCAAAGCCCTCTAGAGCTTGGCTCGGGATTGCCATAGATTAAATCTTTAGGTTTCCCCGAATTCACCCAGTTTTTAATTCTGAATTACTTCAGAATGGACCGAAAATCAGTCCTGTGCTCTACCACTGAGCTACCCCGGCTTGGTGGGCATACCTGGATTTGAACCAGGGACCTCAACATTATCAGTGTTGCGCTCTAACCAACTGAGCTATATGCCCTAATGCGATATATCCATATATGGGTAATATGGGTAAAAAAAATGCGTTATTGTAATAACAGTTTTATTTTATAACTTAATTGATAAAAAGTCAATCCCCCCGAAGAATCGGGGGGAATTGATTAAAAACAGTAATTTTAAGCTAAGTTTAGCTATTCTTGTTCAACGATTTCATCTAGGTCTTGGTTGTTTATTCCAAGGGATAGTTTTCTGAAAAGATTCATGGCATTATCCCAGGTTACTTCCCAACGCTCACCATCTTGGTCAACGTACCAGATTTGGCCATTTCCTTCGGCTTGAAGTAGAATTCTACCTTTTAGTCTGTTGTAGGTTTGTTCTCTAAATTTCATTTGGTCGTTACCTGGATGATTAGGGTCTGACTTAAGGTGTGGATTGAATCCTTTTAATACTTCTTGTCTGTCAGAAAATCCATCTCCATCACTATCAGTATTGTCATCAACTGAATCTGGATCGATTGGAATAGTATCTAGATCTTGATTGCTAATGCCAAGGGCTAGTTTTCTGAATAGATTCATCAGATTACCAAACGTAACTTCATACTTTTCATAATTATCATTATCAACATAATAGATTCTACCTTTTCTTTCAACTGCGAGGAGCAATCTTCCTGCTAAGCGTTTAGCAATTGATCTAGTTTGCTTGACTTGTTTTTTGATTTCATTTCTATTTTTAGGAGTTGTGGAATTATTGTCATCACTTTGGTCATCGCTTGAGTTAGGTGTAGTATAGAGATATTTAATTAAATTACCATTATACCATTGTTTGCTGAGCTCAGCGCTTGAGGTTGCGATAGCAAAATCTGTCCAGATGAAATTATTATTAGCAAGGGCATCTACCTCAGATGCTTTTAGGGGGTCAATGTATGATTGACCGGGATCACCTAAAATTTTGACATCAAGGGCATAGGGTTTTCCTGATTGATATTTGGTAACCGCACCTTTAAGAGTGAAATTTTTTAAAGTACCGGCAGGGACTATGGTATAAGGAGTGTTTAGATCAGCATACATTTCAATAATACTGTTTTCTGAAGTGACATCTACAGTATCAATTAAAAGATTACCTTGATAAAGACTGAGTTCAACTAAGCCAAGCTCAGTATATTTATTTTCAATTTCAAAAGTGAACTTGTATAGTCCTACAAGTCCAGTAGTATCTGCAGCAACTGAGAATTTATATAAGTCATAAGTTCCGTTTGAAATTATATCATCGTTAGTTGGTATTTTAGATATTAAAGGAGTTGACAGGGGAGCTACATTTTCTCCTTGAACACACTTATATACTCGTTTAGTAGAAGTGTAGCTTCCACCATTACCACGGTGTCTCCAGTCAGTGATGGTTTCTTTGCCATAGTACTCATAACTAGTTGTTTTTGGATACCATTTTTTACAATAAGTCAGTTTGTTAATATTAGCACCAGAGACTGCATCAGGATCTGTTTTCCAAACACCATCTTCAGTGTGCTGGTTGACTTTGCCTGCCCAGTAAGAGATGCGAGGGGTAAGATCAAGGTCAGTTGGGTTGACGCTGCATGAGATATTGCGAGCTGCATTAGTATTACTTTCAGTGCAGCCTTCACCTAGAGTTTTGGAGCAACCCTGGTATTGTCCGCTATGTTTGTCAAAACAGACAAAGCCATAATTATTATTTTTACATACATCGAAATATTGACCTGTAGTAGAATCATTATTTAGTTCAGTGCAATTTTTTGAAGTTGAAGTATTGCCAATGTATATATTTTTTACAAGTTTATTGTTACTTTCATTTGATTCACTAATGCTATTTGTAGGATCTATTTTTACTACCATATGAACAATGCCCTCTGACTCGCTACCGGTAGCACTTTTTATATTATAGACAGTGCAATCGCTCATGTCTTCCCAGTTAGCAGCTACATTAGAGTAGCTTTTGCGACAAGCCTCTTGTTCAACCCCGTCTTTGTACCATTTAACATAAAAAGTACCTGTAATGGGGTATTGACTCATATTTTTTGAAAGAGTTGTGAAAGTTACTGCGTCACCTGGTAGGGGATTTTGATGGTCTACATATATTTCAGGATTTGAAAAAGTTAGATCAGGTTTTTGTAGGGTAGTTGCTTTCTGCACACATTTATATACTGGCTTTACACTGGTGTAGCTCCCTGTGTTACCAGCTGCCTTCCAGTCAGGTTCAGAAGTATTACTATAATCTTTAATACTAACTGTATTTGGATACCATTTTTTACAATAAGTAAGTTTATCTATATTAGCTCCCGAAGTTCCATCAGGATCTGTATACCAAACACCATCTTTAGTGTGTTGATTGACTTTGCCATACCAGTATGAGATGCGAGGAGTAGGGTCAGGAACAATAGTCGTAAAGTGTAATCCTAATACTGATGAGCTTAGGGACTCTGTGGCATATACATTTCCTTGCTCATCATATGTGGTTATACTGTATTTGTATATTGATTCTTGATCTAGATTGGTTAGAACAACGGCATGAGTAGTTCTAAATTTTATTTCATCTTTGCCTTTTATACTACTTATCGTGCCACCTTGTTTGACATAATTAACATGTCCCTTAGTAAGCATTGGTGTCTCCCATCTAATAACTGCTGAAGTGGCTGATATTTCTGTTACTTCAATATCTGTTATTGTTTCATTCTTTGGGTTAACAGTAATTGTTTCAGTTAGGGTATTATTATTTTCATTTGATTCGTCAATAAGATTATTTGGATCTAAAACTACTTTAACGTCAACTGTTTCATCATCAGTAGGATAAGAGAGTTTTAGATTAAAACCACTTTCTGAACATTCTCCGGCTTGTAAATCAATTGAACCTTTGTATATATTTGAGTTATTAGCATATAGATAGATGATATAGTTATCATTTTTTGCTGTAGCTTGACCAATGTTACAGGTATTTACTTTAAGCATTCCGCTATCTTCATATTTAATACTCTCAACAGTTAAATCAGGTTTGCCTTGCACGCACTCATATACTGGCTTTACACTGGTGTAGCTCCCTGTGTTACCAGCAGCCTTCCAATCAGGTTCACTTGTTTCACCATAGTATTCATAACTAACTGTATTTGGATACCATTTTTTACAATAAGTTAGTTTGTCTAAATTTGCTCCTGAAGTTCCATCAGGATCTGTTTTCCAGACACCGTCCTCGGTGTGCTGGTTAACTTTACCCCACCAGTATGAGATGCGAGGGGTAAGGTCAAGAGTAGGGGCTGGTAAGTTAGGATCAAATAAAGTGTCAGCTGAAATTTGAACAGCATATGAAACACTCGAGCTGAGAGTGAAATCGGTATGGGCTAGAGCTGGGGTATATGATATCCAGCCAGCTTCTGCAGTGTCATAGTATGAAACTAGTTCAGAGTTTTCAATTTGATCTACAAGCTCAGATGCATTTTTGCCTATCCATGTACTAGGTAGAGTAAAATGATATTGGTCAATGGCTTGGCTAGTGCGTGGCATATCGATAGTCGCAGTTGAATCTAGTAAATTTTCAAAAGTAACTAGTGTGTTTTCGGTAACACTAACTGCGTAGGCAACTCCAGTTTCTAGGTCAAAATTACCTATATCAGGTCCAGGAGTAAAACTTTCCCAGGCATTTGCTGTATCGTTCCATTTTGAGATAAGATCAGCAGTACCTATGTGATCTGACAGATCTTTCGCGGTTTTGCCAGAAACCCAGGAAGAAGGGGGGATAATTAGTGGGTGACCTGAGCTAGATTTGGTAATATAGTAGCTTACTTCACTACTGGTTGCTTCTGCTTTTGGAGAAAATAAAAACTGGCCAAAAACCAGTGATAAAATCAAAGAAGCAACTAAAATTTTGTTGAATTTAGTATTCATACATTTTTTCAGTTAATAAATGAGTTGATAATATAGATATTTATATATCATTATATAAAATAATATAACAATAATTAAAATGAGGCAATTAAAAAGAGTGCTATTAACACTCTTTATCTATAGTTATTATACCATACCTGAAGTCAAAAGTCAAACATTTATGAAGTATTTGCTTAAGCATTTATTTTTTCATTACTAGTTCAACAAATTTTCGCTTGCCGATTTTTAATATAGCACCGTCAGTTGGCTTTACTTTCTTTTTCCAATCGGTAATTTTTTTGTCAGCCAGAGTAACTCCACCTTGCTCAATTAGTCTTTTGGCTTCTGATTTGCTTGAAACTAGTCGGGCTGAGCTCATAAGCTCAGGCAAGTCATATTCAATATTCATGACAACTACTTTTTCCATATCAGTTGGTATTTTTTTATCTTTAAAGATTTTTACAAATTCAGCTTCGGCACTAGTTGCTTCAGCTGGAGAATAATATATTGAAATAATATCTCTAGCCAGATCAGCTTTTAGGTTTCTTGGATTTGACTTAACTTCTTTTTTAATTGATTCTATTTTTTCTAGTGGGGCTAAGGTGCAAAGCTCAAAGCCAAGAGTAATCATTTCGTCAGACCAGCTCATGATTTTGCCGAACATATCTTTAGGATCATCATTTAGAGTGATCATATTGCCTTCAGTTTTGCCCATTTTTTGTCCAGTTGGGTCTTCTAAGAGTTTGGTAGTTAGAACAAACTTTTCTTTGTTTGCCATTTTTTTCATTAAATCTCGGCCGGCAAGCATATTGAAAGTCTGGTCTGATCCACCAAGCTCGCCATCAACATCCATGGCAACAGAGTCATAGGCTTGCATAAGAGGATAGAGAAATTCATGAAGATATATTGGGTTACCTTTTTCGATTCGTTTTTCAAAGAGGTCTCTTTCTAGCATTTGTTGTACTGTAAAATTAGACGCGATATCAACTACGTCGGCAAATTTTAGCTTTGAATGCCAATCATAATTTGATTTGAATTCAACTGGATTTTCGCCTTCAAGGTCAAGAATTTTTCCTATTTGCTCTTTATATGTTTTAACGTTGCCGTCAATTTCTTTTTTGGTGAGTCTAGCTCGAGCATGAGACTTGTCTGGGTCACCGGATAGGGCAGTAAAATTACCGATAAGAAGAATGATCTTGTGGCCAAGATCTTGAAATGCCTTGAGTTTCATAAGAGGTATGGCGTGACCAATATGAAGATCTGGCCCAGTTGGATCAATACCTAAATAGAGTTTCAGTGTTTTATCTGAATTTAGTAGTTTTTCAAGAAATTCACGGTTAGGGTAGATTGAATCGACACCTTTTTCGAGAAGTTCATTAATTTGTGCTTGATTTTTTTGTGCCATATAGGTAAAATTGATTATATTACTATATTAGCTTATTTGCTGTATAATTACAAATAATGGGCAATATGATACCGTGCTTTCTTTACTAGTTTGAAAATAAGATGCCAATACCTGCATTACAAGTAAAATCTCCACAAAGTTGGAAAGGAAAGAAAAAAAGTTATCCTTCTGATAAGTCGATTAAAAAAAGAAGGGCGTCTTTTGGTGTAAAAAAGAAAACAACTAAATTTAAAGTACCTAAGAGATCAACATATTTTGGCAAGCGTGATAATGGGTCCAATTTTAAACAGAAATTTTTAAAGCCGTTTATTAAATATGCTATTTACGGCCTAATTTTTGTTATTTTATTTGGTGCAACTACTTTTATATATTATTCATATAAAGTGCCTGGCAAAGAAGAGATTAGGCAAGCGGCTCATGGAACGACAACAAAAATTTATGATCGAACGGGTGAGGTGGTGCTATATGATCTTTCCGGGGATTACAATAAAACATGGGTGCCACTTGATCAAATCCCCGAGCATGTCAGATGGGCACTCATTTCTATTGAGGATGATCAATTTTATTCTCATAGGGGATTTGATATTCCGGCGCTGGTTAAGGTCTTTTTACATGAGGCCTTTGGAATAGGGCCTCAAAGAGGAGGATCAACTATTACTCAGCAGCTGGTAAAAAATACATTGCTTACCTCAGAGAGGTCGTATTGGAGAAAGATCAAGGAATTGATTATTTCTTATCATATGGAAAAGAAGTTTAATAAAGATGAGATACTTGAAATGTATTTTAATGCAGTCCCTTATGGATCAACGGCTTATGGAATAGAAGCAGCAGCTCATACATATTTTGGAAAATCAGCAGAAGAGCTTGATTTAGCTGAAGGTGCTACTCTTGCTGCAATGCTTAAGGCAACTACATATTATTCTCCGTACGGGTCTCATACAGATGAACTGCTAGCAAGGAAAGATTTTGTATTGTCTCAAATGGTTAGACTCGGATACGTGAGTGAAGAGGCAGCTAGTGCTGCCAAAGAGAAAGAGCTTGAATTTAATAAATTGTCTTCAAGTATTAAAGCTCCTCATTATGTACTATATATAAAAGAATTATTGGCAGAAGAATATGGAGAAGAATTGGTTGAAAAGGGAGGACTTAAAGTAATAAGTAGTCTTGACTGGGAAAAACAACAAATTGCTGAAGAGGCAATTACAGCTGGAGTAGAGCGTAATGAAGTAAATTATGCAGCACATAATGCAGCACTTGTTTCAATAGATGCTCGAACTGGTGAGATACTTGCTATGGTTGGATCTAGAGATTATTTTAATGAAGAATATGACGGAGCGGTAAATGTAACAATGAGACCAAGGCAACCGGGATCGAGTTTTAAGCCAATAGTGTTCGCATCTTCGTTTATAGAAGGATTAAGTCCTGATACAATCTTATTTGATGCATTGACTAAATTTAAAACTGATGTAGAGGGAGAGTACATACCGCATAATTATGATGGAGAGTTCCATGGGCCAGTGTCGATTAGAAAGGCACTCCAGGGATCGCTTAATGTTCCTGCAGTAAAGGCGATATACCTGGCTGGTGTTGACAGTGTGATTGATTTGGCAGAAGACATGGGCTACTCGACGCTGGGTGATAGATCACGTTTTGGGCTTTCACTTGTACTTGGTGGCGGAGAAGTTAAATTGACTGATCACGTAAAGGCTTTTGGAGTTTTAGCACAAGAAGGAGTGATTCATGAACCAGTGTATATATTAAAAGTTGAAGATATTGACGGTAAAGTCCTAGAAGAATTTAAGCCTGATGAAGCTAAAGGGGAAAAAGTTATGGATCCGGAAATAGCCAAGATGGTTAATAGCGTTCTTAGCGATGACAGTGCTAGAGCTTATGTATTTGGACTGGGAAGCTATTTGACTTTGCCTGGTCGAGCAGTGGCAGCAAAAACAGGAACAACTAATGATTATAGGGATGGTTGGACGATTGGTTATACGCCAAGTATCGTAACTGGCGTGTGGGTAGGCAACAATGACAATAGCGCAATGAAAGGCAGTGCCGCTGGTGGTAATGTGGCAGCACCTATCTGGAATGAATATATGAGACGATCATTAGAGGGTAGCGACGTGGAAGGTTTTTCTGAGTATAAGAAAGTAGATTTACCAGAAAAGCCGATGCTTAATGGAAAAATGGGAGCGGAAAATGTTGTTCAGATTGATAGAGCTTCGGGCAAATTGGCGACTTCTATGACGCCACCTAGTTTTATCGAAGAGAAAGCATTTCAAGAACTTCATTCAATACTTCATTATGTGAATAAGAACAATATTAAAGGTCCGATTCCAGAGCATCCTGAACGAGATGATCAATACAGTTCATTTGAAGAAGGAATAATTGTTTGGGCAGAAGAAAATGAGATTGAGATTAAAGAAGAATTACCAACAGAGTATGATGATTTGCATACAGAAGAAAATAGACCAACATTAAGCATAAATTCACCGGCAAATAGTGCTCGATTTAATGAACCCAAGCTAGATGTTTCTGTTCAGGTAAATACTAAAAGGGCAATAAGTAGAATTGAATACTATATTGATAACCAATTAATAAAAACTGAAAATAATTGGCCATATAATTTAAGCAACTATCAGTTGGTTGGTTTCGAAAATGGTGATCATTGGCTTCGTGCAATAGCATATGACGATATTGATAATTCTCGTGAAGCTAGTGTACGTATATTTTTAAATTTAGCTAGCGAGTATTCAAGACCAGTTGTTTGGCTTAGTCCTAGTGACGGCGATGAGCTTTATGCTGAGCAATTTCCATATAATTTGAGTGTTAGGATTAACAATCATACGCTTTATAGTAAGGTTGATTTTTATTTAAAACGTGATAGTGGATCATCTAGTTGGATAGATTACAAAGATATTAGTAGTGGAGAGGTAAGTGTAGCCTTAGATGAGGCAGAGAGCGGTGATTATAGCTTTTATGTGATACTTACTAGCAAAAATGGCCAAACAGTGAGCGATGGAGGGATTAGAGTCAGGGTAGTTGACTAATTTTTAGATAAATAGTATAATGGTTATAAGACTAGTTTAGAATATAAACTAGCTTATTTTTTTAGATAAATTAACTATAAATACAATGGCATCAGAATTAGCACAAGCAATACAACAAGTTTGCGATGATAAAAAGATTCCGGTGGAACTTGTTGTGCAAACAATAGAGTCAGCACTAGCTGCGGCTTACAGGAAAGACTTTGGTAATAAAATGCAAAATATCAAAGTAAATTTTGATATGGAAACAGGAGAATTTAAGGTGTTTGATATTAAAGAAGTAGTTGAAGATGAATTAAAGGAAGAATATGAGAAAATAAAAGAAGAAAAGATGAGATTGGCTGAGCTTGAGGCAAAAGGTGAGTTGACGGATGAAATGAAAAAAGAGCTTGAGGAAAAGAAGGCAAAAGAAGATGCCATGATTGAAGAGATTCAAGAGGGTGACGAAGAGATTAAGAAATTTAATCCAAAGACAATGATTGGATTAACTGAGGCGAGTGAGATAAAAAAGAAAAGTAAATTAGGTGATGAACTTGTGCAAGACCTTCCGGTTGATGGAGATTTTGGTCGAATGGCTGCGCAAACTGCTAAACAAGTAATTATTCAAAAACTTAGAGAAGCAGAGAGGTCAACTATCTTTGAAGAATACAAAGAGAGGATTGGAGAGTTGCTTACTGGCACTGTGCAGAGAGTTGAAGGCTCAGTGGTGCTGGTTGATTTTGGTAATGTTACTGCTATTATGCCTCTTGACGAAGGAATTAAAGCTGAAAGATATTCACCAGGTACAAGATTTAAATTTTATGTAAAAAGTGTTGAAGAATCTGCACGAGGACCAAAAGTTATATTATCTAGAACTCATCCGGATATACTTAGGAAATTATTTAAACTTGAAGTTCCTGAGGTTGCGTCAGGTTCAGTTCAAATTAAAAGTATAGCCAGAGAAGCTGGGTCAAGAACAAAAATTGCAGTGATGGCCAAAGAAGATGCAATAGACCCAATTGGGTCATGTGTTGGTCAGCGTGGAACCAGAGTGCAAACCATTATTAACGAAATTGGTGGAGAAAAGATTGACATTATTGAATGGGAAGAAGATCCGGCTAAGTTTATTGCTAAAGCCTTAGCACCAGCTAAAATCATTAGTGTTGACGTTAATGAAGAGGAAAAAAAGGATAAAAAGAAAAGTAAGTCGGTTTCGACCAAGGGAGAAGGTGACGACAAAAAAGAGGATAGAAAGGAAGATCAAAGTAGCGCTAGAGAGGCAGTGGTCCATGTTTCGCCAGATCAGCTAAGCCTTGCTATTGGTAAAGAAGGTCAAAATGTAAGATTAGCAGCAAAATTGACTGGTTGGAAGATTGATATTCACGAGAACAAAGTAGAGGGTGATGAGGAAGTAGTTGAGGAGTCTATTGAAGAAGAAGGAAAAAGTGAAGAAGACAAAGATGAGGTTATTAAAGAAGTAAAGAAGGAGAAAAAAGAGAAAGTTAAAAAGGAAGAGGAAGTTAAAGAAGATAAAAAAGAGAAAGTTGAAAAAAAGGATGAAGAAGTTATAGAAGAGGAAGTTAAGAAAGAAGCTAAAAAGGAAGAAAAATAATATTTTAAAAAATGAGACTTATTATTAATTATTAGTAATGTGTAGGTCCTTGCGATGCGGCATACGCATAACGCAAGGCCCGTTATCACGACTCGGAGTGAAATTTTTCACTCCAAGTTAAATCGTTCTAACTATGTTCTCAAATTTTTCAAGTGAGTTGTATTTACCGATAGCTGTATCGGTTATAGCTCTTTTGTGGGCAGCTGTGCTTGCCCGATCAATTATTAAGCAGAAAATTGAGCATGACAAAGCTCGTGAGATTGCGGGATATATTTCAACAGGGGCTAGGGCTTTTCTTAGAAAAGAGCAGTCAGTACTGGCTATTTTTGTTTTAGTTGTAGTTATTCTTGCTTGGGTTACTCCGATTGGAAAAGAGACTGCAATAGCAATACTTGCTGGTGCTATACTCTCTGGAATTGCTGGCCAGATTGGAATGCGAATTGCAACTGCGGCAAACGCAAGGTGCGCTGAAGGAGTAAAGATTTCTTTATTTAAGGGACTTTCAGTTGCTTTTAACGCTGGGCTTGTTATGGGCCTAACAGTGGTAAGTTTGGGGCTACTTGGAGTGTCAATTCTTTATTTAGTATTTGAACAACCCGGAGTCATCTATGGATTTGGTTTAGGAGCGTCATTAGTAGCGTTATTTGCTCGTGTGGGTGGTGGGATTTATACTAAAGCTGCTGACGTAGGAGCTGATCTGGTTGGTAAAGTTGAAAAGGGAATTCCAGAGGATGATCCAAGGAATCCAGCTGTGATAGCTGATAATGTGGGTGATAATGTGGGTGATGTAGCTGGTATGGGGGCAGATTTATTTGAATCATACGTTGATTCAATTATTGCAACTATGATACTTGGTATGGCTGTTCAATGGGGCTCGTATCAAGATGCGGTAATTTTTCCTGTATTCATTGCATCTCTTGGAATTATTGCAGCACTACTTGGTAGTTTTGTGATTAAAGGTTTTAAAAAGACAAAACCTCAGAAAATTTTAAATGCGGGAGTGTTTGGAAGTGCAATACTTTTTGCAATATTTTCTTTTATAGCTGTATGGATAATATTTGATCATGATTTAACAATGTTTTGGATAATACTCACTGGCCTGGTGGCAGGACTTTCAATTGGAATGGTGACAGAGTACTATACCTCTCATGAACACAAACCAACTAAGGAAGTTTCTGAATCGTCTACAACAGGAGCTGGAACTAATATCATATCCGGTTTAGCGCTTGGTATGAAAAGTACAGCACTGCCTGTGCTTATTGTGTCTGCTGCGGTTTTAATTTCTTTTAAATTGTTTGGTCTATATGGTGTTGGTATAGCAGCTGTAGGCATGCTTGCTACGCTTGGACTTACTCTGGCAACTGATTCATATGGTCCAGTGGCAGATAATGCTGCTGGGATAGCTGAAATGGCTGATATGGGTTCAGACGTGCGTGAAAAGGCGGAAGAGCTTGATGCTGTTGGAAATACCACTGCTGCGGTTGGTAAAGGGTTTGCAATTGGATCAGCTGCACTTACTGCTATAGTGCTTGCCTTTAGTTTTGCCAAAGAGGCCGAGCTTAACAATGTTATAAATATTTTAAGGCCTGAAGTAACAGTGGGACTGCTTATTGGTGCAATGTACGTGTTTGTATTCTCATCTATCACTATGCAAGCTGTAGGAAAAGCTGCTTATGGAATAGTGGAAGAGGTTAGAAGGCAGTTTAGAGAGATTAAAGGTATTATGGATGGAACTGGTAAGCCTGAATATGATAAATGTGTGCAAATAGCAACAGGTACTGCTTTAAAGCAAATGATTTTACCATCTGTACTTGCAGTACTTATTCCAGTTTTAGTAGGATTTTTTCTTGGAGCTGAAGCACTTGGAGGTCTTTTAATCGGAACTGTGGCAACAGGATTTTTAATGGCAGTGATGATGAGTAATGCTGGGGGAGCTTGGGATAATGCAAAGAAATATATTGAAACAGGTAAGTTTGGCGGTAAAGGGTCAGACGCTCATAAAGCCGCGGTAGTAGGGGACACTGTTGGGGATCCATTTAAAGACACTTCTGGACCTAGTATCAATATTTTAATTAAGCTTATGGCAATAGTTAGTTTAATTATTGCTCCATTATTATAAATATATGGAAGAAAAATTTAGAGTAAATTTACCAAAAGAAGAAGAAACTGTTATGACTTGCAATAAGTGTAGTAAAGAAGTAGTTGTTCATGGTCCGCCAATGGGCTCAAAAGACTATACATGCGGGACATGTGCACTTAAAGGCAAATTTGGTACTGGTCAAGAAGATAAGGAATAGATAATTAATATATTATAATATTTATTAAAAGGCGTATTTAGTGCGCCTTTTTTATTTGACAAATTTACTTATAAGAGTTAAGTTTTATTAATATATAAAATAAATAAAAGGAGATAGAAGTGGAAAAAGGTAAAATTGAAATAGATTTAGGTGAGGGAAGCTCTATTTTAGTGGTAAGTGGTTTGGCTCAAAAAATTGAGAGTTCAAAACGTATTTTAGGCTACCAGAATGATTGGGACGAAGAGGGGTCAGTTGGTTACAAAAAAGAAACTTGGGTTCGTGCTATTAGGTTTGTGGTGAAATTAATAGAAAAAGCGGAGAGGGAAATTGGAGAAGAAGTATCATATCCAGACATAGAACATGGGCCAGACGGTGGTATTGATTTGGATTGGCGAGATGAAATTATTCGATTGCTAATATTTATCCCAGAAAGTAAAGATAAGCCAGTTACTTATTATGGTGATAATTTTAAAGAATTAAAAATAAAAGACAGTTTTATTTTAGGTGCTTGCACGGAGGAAGATTTATTAAAGATCATAAAATTATTTAGGTAAAAAAATAAAAGCACATTTTCATGTGCTTTTTAATTTTCTATTCCATAGTTTGGGTTATCAACGATAAATGCTTCCCCTGGAATTGGAGAAAATTCAATTTCTACATCTCCTGGATCAGAAATTGAAATTTGCCAACCTTTGAATATTTGAATTCTGTAGTTTATTAATTCAGGAAAGTTGTTTACTAATGATAACCATATGATATTGTTTATAGATTTTCTTTTATATTTTAGCGCCATACACTTATTGCACTCAGGTGTTATTTCGCCATTTTCGCAATCGGCAGTGCAGTTATGCGCAATGAAATTCATTCTTTCAGTCATACGGCGTTGTAGCTCATAAAGCTTTCTAATCTTAAGAGAGGCAATCCTTGTTATTTTTGGGTTTTGGTCAGGTAATTTTATATCAGGCTCTGTAATTTCATTTTCTTTGATTATTTTTAATTCCGCATTAATTTCGTCAAGAAAATCGGTAAAATTATCCATATTGTCGCCTCCATTTATTTTGTTTTATATTTCAATATAACTAATATCAGTGGAGTTGTCAATTTTTTGTAAAAAAATAAAGGTACATTGCTTATGTACCTTTTTTAATTAATGTTTTTTTATTGAGAGATAAGTTGTTGGAAAAAAGATGGATTTTCGCTTGATAGTAAATAATATTGTAATCTCGGCAGAAAAGTAAATTGCCGATTATTCTTTTTTTGTAATTGCGCGAGCAAACAAATTCTTGATACTTTTTTTTATTTATTTTTATGAATTCTTTTTTATTTCCATTTTGAATTAGTGTATCCGTGTGCCTAATTACTAGATAAATATTTTTTTTGTTATCAATACAAAATGATATCAAATCTTTTGGTGTGAATAAAAGGTTCGATAGATCTGTGATTGAAAATGGACTCTTGCTGTTGTGAGTATGAATTGCACCGATACTTTTTTGTGTTGAATTATTTGTTTTTATTAGACGGGTTTGGTAATGAACGGAGCCCTTGTCACCAACCAAATTTTCTGAATTGATTAGTAGTTTGGTTATTTCTAAATTTGTTTTTATTGCTCTTGCTGTTTCTTTTTTATTTTTTTTAGTCTCACTATGAAGAGTTAGAAAATAGTTAATCCAAGTTTTACTTAGTATTATTTGAAAAGGATAATCGTCTGGGTGATGAAGTTTGTTATTTTTTGCTTGAAAGAGTATGGCTCTTTGAAAGTGGCTATTGTACCAAGCTGACATTTTTCCTCCTGTTATTATATTTTCAAATAATAATAACAGGAATTATGATTTATGTCAAGAATTAAAAAAAGGACATATATAATGTCCCTTTGTTTTTTTATTTAACATGGCCCACACGTTTTGGCAATAAAGAGGATTACAACTAGTATTATTATTATTTTGAATACTTCCTCCATGTTGCCACTGGGTTTAGGTGGATCAGGTTTTCTTTCATATCTTGCTCCATGAAATTCATGAGTTTTTTTCCATTGATCAGACATAGGAATCTCCTTCTATTTGTGATTGATAGATGTTGGGCAGAGCAATAAGGTAGTTATATATTCAGTATGAATTGAATTTATTGGAATTTAGTTAATTATATGGAAAATCAATAGTGACAGGTAACTTAGAATTAAAAATGTCCAGCAAAAAGACAATGTGAGTACAGTAATATTGAGAGGATAAATAATGATTTTCTTTTTCTTTTTTCCTTTGAGGAATTTATTGGTGAAAAAACTGGCAATTATTGCCGCTGTTAGTCCTACAATGATGAATATTATAGCTAAAATATCTGTAAAGGTATTATATCCGGCGTTGTAGATTATATCCAAATTATTTGACCCCTGGGCAAGAGGAAACCACCATGGTGCAGTAATAACTATTGTCACCCATTTAATAATAAACCAGATACCTAAGGCCAGCCAATATACTAGAGCAATAAACAGAATAATAAGTATGATGACAACTCCAATTTCAAGTATGTCGTCAATACTGGTTCCCCTAGGTTTTTTGTCTGGTTGCCTTTCATATCTTGCTTCATGAAATTCATGAGTTTTTTTCCAATGATTAGACACGAGAACCTCCTTATAATATATAATAAGATATTTTTATTTTCACTCTTATCTTATTGCTTAGAGCGCAATATGTCAATTTGTTGTATGTTGACAACTTTTGGTAAGATAAGATAAGGTAGAAGGAGAGAAAGACAAAAATAAATAAAAGAGGAGGATAATAGGATGTTTAATCTTGATTTGAGTAAATTGCACATACCGTATAAATATGATGATCGGGCTATTGGAAGAAAATTACAGGCAATTGCCAAATATGTATTTATGGCAGCAGGTGCCATAGCTGTTTTTGGTGCTTACTTATTTTTTTTTAAGGAGGGTGAAATTAATAATTGGCCATGGACCCTTGGTTTTGGGGCATGTGTTATGGCAATATGCCTTAGAATAGCTAAATTTATTAAGTTGGCCTATTTGCTTAATATCATTATTTGGATTCTAATGTTTGTTTCTTTGGCTATAACTACAGATGATGGATTTACTAATCGTGAGTGGGGGGTAGCAGTTTTTGGTGCAGCAGCTATAGTATTTTTTATTGGGGTATTTATGAATGCTAAAGGAGATATATATTTGAAAGCTTATAAACAAGAGCATCCATTTAGAAATATGTAAAAAAAATAAGGACGCATTAGACGTCCTTTTTTTATTGAAATATAGTTATTTTACTGCTCCCATAAACATAGGGATGCCTAGGCGTTTGCGAAGAGTTTCTCCTGGGAGTAGATCGGTGTGGCGCTCAGGTCTGTTACTTCGATCACCAAGATGAGTCTTGGTCTTATGGGCAGCAAAGCTTGAGCCTAGAAATAAAGTGTGTTTACCGAACTTTTTAGCGGCTTTATCTAGGGCCTGATAGACATGGGTTAGTTTTTCAATTTTAGTAAAACTACTAAAAATATCAAGTTGATGGACTTTAAATTCTTCAAGGCCAGACAGGATGACACCAGTGGCTCGATATTGTCTTTTTCCATTAAATAATTGATCAAAGGCTTTGAGTGTCAGACTGATTAATTCATGACTAAAATTAGTTGGGCGTGATAGTTTAATTTCAGCTCCAATATGGCTAAAATCTTGAGTTTTTAGGATGATAGTAAAGCTTTTAGGGGCTAGGTTGTAGCGACGAGCTTTAATACAGGCATTTTCGATGTTTTTTGATAATTGAGACAGGACAAAATTATAGTTAGTAGAAGGTGGGGTAAAGGTTTTGAATTTTTGAATTTGGGCATAGCTGGTTTTTTCTTCAAAATTTAGATCCATAATAGATTTACCATTAAGTTCTTGCCAAATTTCATAAAATGGTTTTGAGAGATTTTTTACAATCCATGATTCATTTTTTTGAGCAAACTCAAGAGCGGTTTTAACTTTGTGCTTTGAGAGAAACGCAGTAGTGGCAGGGCCAATGCCCCAGAGTTTTTCAACAGGAAGTTTTGATAGATAGAGATGAATTTTTTTGCCAGGAATAATAGTTAGGCCATCTGGTTTATTCCATTTGGAGCCGACTTTAGCTATGACCTTGTTTGGCCCAAGTCCAATAGAAAATGAAAAACCAAGTTCTGCTTTAAGTTCACTGGCAATGCGTTCTGCTATTTTGTCATAGCTTGATCTAAGAGTACGTCTGAGCCCTGTGATATCAGCAAAGACCTCATCAATGCCATACTCTTCTACTTCAGAGGTGTAGCGCCTCACAATAGAATAGAATCTTTTGGATAGTAGCGAATACGTTTCATAGTCTGAAGGGAGTAGAATTGCATCTGGGCAGATTTTTTTAATTTGTCTGATTGACATACCGCGCTCAATTCCCATGCGTTTTGCTTCATAGGAAAGACTGGCAGCAATGCCACGTTCTTTACCGGTGATAACTGGTTTGCCTGCTAGTTTTGGGTCGCGAGCTTGTTCGCAGGAAGCAAAGAAAGCATCACCATCAATGTGAAGGATGGCTCTCGGAAAATTTGAAATTGTGAGAGGAGTATTATTCATATTAGTATTTCCTAATAACTGCTTTAACGATAGCAGCTATATTTAGTTCATCTTCAGGGTAAATTGTTTCATATTTTTTATTGGCAGGTTCTAAGGTAACTTTAGATCCTTTTTTATATAAATATTTCATAGTCCACTCAGAGTCCACCTCGGCAATTACTATCTCACCATTTTTTGCTTCACTACCTCGCTCAACAAGTACCATGTCTCCCGGCATAATGCCAGCGTCAATCATAGAGTCACCATCAACTTTGAGCAGATACGTTGCTTCTTTGTTATCTACTAGGAATTCATCAAGTGTCATAGTGTCAACCAGCTCTTCCTGGGCAGGGGAGGGGAAGCCTGCTTTTATTTCGCCTAAAATATTGATTGAGCCAAAAAGCTCACCTGGCAAAAGCTTGCCACTTGAGTCTTTATCAATAAAGCCAAGATCAATTAGTTTATGCGCTAACTTGTAGGCAGCATTTTTAGATTTAAAGCCGGCTATTTTCATTAGCTCAGAGTAGCTTGGCATGCGTTTATAGAGGCGAAAGAATTTTTCTATTTTATCTAAATATTTTGGATTGTTCATAATTGTTATTTATTGGCGTGATCCGTAGCCTCTCCCCCTAGATGGAGAGGCTCAGGACCACAGTAGGTATTATAGTAAACGATCGTTCACTAGTCAATGTGGATAAGTATTTTAGATTTAAATAAGAAAAGCCAAGCATTTTGTATGCTTGGCTTTAAATTTATTGAGGTGTGTTTTTAGCTATTTCATCGAGGTTTGAATTTATGATGACTAATATTTTAGTCGTAGCCTCGATGAGTAAGCTCATCACCTCTGGAAGGAGCCAATTTAATACTAGGAGTGCTAGTGCTAAAGATAGGGCTCCTGTGAAAGCTTTAAACATATGTTAAAGCTTAATTAATAACAGAAGAGTTTTCTTTAGGGGACTAGTCCCAGTACTAACGTACTATGCCTCCTTTTATAGTACGGCTCTTCCAATAGCTGGCTATACTTTGATAGACAATTATCGGAAGATATTGGGCTTAATAAAACCCATGAACAGTTAAGTTATGGGAGTTTTCAATGTTCGAGATAGATCAGAGCTAAAGGTATTGAGATCTAATCTATCTGGGACACAAATATGTAATTGTTTACCACAATTATATTAGCATAAGAAGGGTTTTTTGTCAAGGAAGGGGGGTAATGTGTACACACATTTTGCACTTTTCATGTAATCTAAGGGCATATGTCAAAAACTATGCCCAAAACAACAGAACAAGAGAAATTAAGATGGATTAAGCCAATTTTAGATAAAGAAATATCCAT
>Ga0233437_1002556_pt1 | contig 26947 bp, 21 predicted proteins | sample SI_122_August201_FD_182714 | JGI IMG/M metagenome (GOLD analysis project Ga0233437, IMG submission 182714) | Seawater microbial communities from Saanich Inlet, British Columbia, Canada - SI_122_August2016_200_MG | ecosystem: Environmental > Aquatic > Marine > Inlet | place: Canada: British... | reverse complement strand
TTTCTCCTTTTTTGATTTTGATTTGAATTTTATTGATATGATAAACGCCATATAACTGCTTGAACCAATGAATATGATCCATAGCAGCCACAGCGGTAATAAAGATAAGATGAGTGCCAATCCCATAAATGGAATCATCAACCCAATAATGTTATATTTCTTTAAAATCTTTAAAGTATGGATAATGAAATGTGACCTGGTAAGTCCCATAAATGCTATAGGGTTTATCTTAAACCCTTTTAAATATATAGTTCTTAAGCGTTTTGGGATGGTTGAATATAAGAATAATCCTGCATCTCCAGTAAGGTTAATAAAGACCCTCCCAGTATTCTTAAATTTGGTGATTATTTCTGTGGCTGTTTCAAGATATTTTATACTGCGGATGTTGGAGAGAATTGCTGTAGTGCGGGGAATTGACCATGAGTTTTTTTTAATAGGTTAAAAACCAGCTTTGATTCTTCTAAAGAGAGTTTTCCTTTCAATACCTTTTTAAGGATACTATTGTTACCAGAAAAGCTTGAAATTCTCTTGAGATATTTAAAAGTATTCTTGGCGTAAGATGCAATAACATCAGCAAATGGTTTGGCTGAAAGGAATATCCCGACTCCAGATAAAACAGCTACTATGACATCTGTTTTCTCATCTTTTAGAAACCTCCAGGATTGAATTGACAAATCTCTAATATCTCCCCATACAAAGAAGTCAGAAACAATGGCGCCAATCCCTGAAAAAGTATCATACACCCTTCCTGTTATTGCTCCATTTGCAATTGATTTAAATTTCTCAACTGGAGTGTATTCAAGATCACCTTTGAGTTCTTCAAGCTTTTGGGGATTAATAGTTTTATTTTCTTCATAGAATTGAACCAGATCCAGTGCTTCGTCTCGTCGATTCTGAGATTGTAGTTTTTGAATTTCTTTGATGGGATCAAATTGTGACCCGGTTGATTGAAAATATAATGCTGTTCCTGATGAGATCATCAAGAGTATTACAAATAAAAGAAATAAAAGTTTAAACAGGTGTTTTTTCAATAGGCGTGTTCTCCTTTTTTGTTAAGGGTTATTGTTTTGGTTATTGCTGGTGTCGCCTCCTTTTAGGTCAGATGGTTTTGGTGGAGTTCTGAGCGTTGGACAGATACCTGAATCTCTGAGTTTTTCAAATAATGTGGGTTCATCTTTGGTCCTGTAGTAAAATTTAATGGCCAGATAAAATGTGGCTATGATGTTTATTAGGGTGAATAAGATAAACCAGGGGTTCGTGAAAAGTTCCATTTGTTGTTCTCCTTTTTGGGGTTGGTTGTTGAGTTAAAAACGGTGGGATGATTGCCTTGCTATACAATTAATAATATATATAGATATCGGCTTATATAATGGAATTTAGGCGGTTTTTGGGGTGTTGAAAGGGTTATAAGGCGGGATTTTGGGTACAATTTTTTTTGAAATCGAAATTTCTTTTCAAATCTGTGGGGATTGTAAAATTGCGGTAGCCAGGATACTGGGTTATGATCTTGTCATGTGGAGATAGAAAAAAGCGATTTTGAATGTGAAAGAAATGTTGAGCAGTTAAAATTTGAATAAGTTAATTCAATGCTTTTTGAGGAAGGATTGGGATTGGATTAACAGGGATAGTCTTTGGGGCTTTTTAATCCGACAATCAAGCCCCAAAAAGTAGTAGTCAATGCCTATAAATTTCATCAAGATTTGATCTGGTATCATTGATAATATAGGCAGTTTGTCAGAATCTTCACAAGGATAATTATCCTTACATCGGAATAAAGGTGCTCTGAATTTGAGATTATAGTGGTATATTTACTCAGAAAAAGTTACTGCTATAAAGAATTGAAAATTATTCACCAATGGTCACAAATAAGGTGTCGGTTTCATATCGGGATGGAGATAAAAAAATATCTAAAAATAATAAAGAAAATTAAAATGGGCAAGCATTTGCCTGACGCAATCTATTTACACAAATCGGCTTTAACATGTTTGCCATCATCTTTAAAAAATTTCGTTGAAGTAAAGATCATTGAGCTCGGACTTGAAACATCCTCCTGGAACCTTGTTAAATTCTTCAAGCGAGAATTCAAAATATCATTATTGAATTATCCTGAATTTTACACAGAGGCATTTCCATCTTTAGAAAGCAGCCATTCAATTGATCTGAAAACATCAACCTGCAAAAAGATACAATATAAAAATTCAAAAAATCCACCTATCCTGCACAGGAAAGAGACACTATTAGACCCTTCAGATCCCTTAATCCCTGATTATCAAAAATTAACGGCACAGGCTGAAAATGCAGGCCTGTTTGAGAATAAACGCATAATCGGATTCAGGAACAACTGGAAAAAAATCCTTAAAGAAAAAGGGCTTTCGGTTGTTGGCCATCAAATTGTTAAAAAAAGGTTTTTAGATAATGGAATAGAGAGACATAAGACTGCAATTGATAGATACAGCCTTTCAACGCCGGTACAATCCCTTTACAGGAATAATTATCTGAATGGAAATTATACCTTTTTTGATTATGGTTGCGGCAAATGTGATGATCTTAATATTGTAAATGAATTGGGTGTGAATGCATCCGGCTGGGACCCTGTTTATCGAATTGATTCAAAAATTATAAAAGCTGATATTGTAAATTTGGGCTTTGTCATCAATGTTATTGAATCTCCCAGTGAAAGAACCCAGACTCTAAAAAAAGCTTACACTCTCTCAAAGAAATTTCTTGTGGCTTCTGTCATGTTAGGCAGTGAATCTATAACAAGCAAGTTCAAGCAATATGGTGATGGAGTTATAACCTCAAGAAACACCTTCCAAAAATATTATACGCAGAATGAGTTTCGAGAATACCTTGAAGGATCTTTAGGTGAATCGGCAATAGCTGTTGGCCCTGGCGTATTCTATATTTTTAAAGATAAAATTGAAGAGCAGCAGTTTCTAATAGATCGGCAGAGAAGAAGAAAGAACTGGAAAAGGATATCTTATACAGATTCTCCGGATAGGTTAAAAATCAAGCAACAGGTATTTTACACAAGGCATAAAGATCTGTTGAATGACTTTTGGAACACTTGCTTAGAATTTGGCCGCCTGCCTTTAAATTCAGAATATAAAAGATCAGAAGAACTCCGGGCTACCTGCGGGTCTCATCAAAAAGCATTCACACTTGCTGCGGAAATTTATGACAAATTAAATTTTCAGCTGGCAGAGTCTGAAAGAAGAAAAGACCTTCTTGTTCATTTTGCCCTTGGTCTTTTTAGTCGGAGAAAACCATACAAAACAATGCCGAGAGTCCTTCAAAAAGATATTAAGCATTTTTTTAACAAGTATACAGATGCCATCCAAGAATCCACAGACCTGCTTTTTTCAGTAGGGAATACCCAAACGATAAAATCAGAATGCCAGAAAGCCTATGATATCCTTAAAACTGGCAGTATGGACGGTGAACACTCCTGGACACTCCATATAGATTATATCAATCAACTCTCACCGATTTTAAGAACGTATATTGGTTGTGCCACCCAGCTTTATGGTGATCTATATGAAGTGGATTTGATTAAAATCCATATGCAATCTAATAAAGTCTCTCTGATGAAATATGACGATTTTGAAGATAAACCTTTGCCACTTCTCATGGAAAGAATCAAGATTAATCTTAGAGAACAGCGAATTAATTTCTATACTTACGGGAACAAATTCAAACCACAACCGTTATATTTGAAGTCTCAATATATTGAAGATGGCTTCCCCAATTATCATGATCAAGTTGAGTTCGACAAAAAAATATTTTCCTTCAATTGGCTTGATCTTAATGGTTTTGGTCCAACAGTAGACGAGTTTAAGGAAGAGCTTGCAAATAATCATGTCACGATAAATGGTTTTCAAATCAGTGTGTAGTTTACGGTGGACCCCAACGGCCGAACAGATTCATTTCTTAAATAAGCTCTAAATCGTTTTTTTATAAGTTTGAGCTGGAAATTAATCCAAAATGCTATTTAGCAAATTATTAACATGATGAATGGAGGAAGAACGTTTATTACCACTTGATATTGTACTATTATGTTTTGTTTTCTTCTGCTTGGTGTTGCGAAAAGCAAGGCCAGTGTTTTTAGATTTTTTAGCGGGGCGTCTATTTCTGATAAGTGTTACTTTTTTACCTGATTTTGCAATTTTAACAAATTTGCCTAAATTACCACAAGATCTTGAATACATCCATGCTGGATAATTCCCATGTTTATCTATTACGTTATAGGCGTCTTCAAAACCATATTTTTCACCTAAAAGCCTATACTCATCAAGTAACATGTTTACATCAAGCCTTTCTTGATTAAATATATACCCTACATATCCGTTGTATTTATTGAAAACCTGATGAAATTTTACTCCGGCATTCTTTTCTAACTCCGTAATTTTGGGTATTCTATTAAGCTTGTCACGTAACTGGTGATAGATTATATTTAAAAGTGTTTCTAACTCATTGTTTCGAGTCTTTCCTATAATTTTATTTAAATTGTTATTGTTTAATTTTTCTTGTTGGCCCTCAAATTCGTTAAGCCTATAAAAAAACGAACCAAAACACTTTTGATAAAGCCAAGTAGGGTAGGTACTATATTGATCGAAGATGTCAGGAATGGGTAGATAGTCATACTTTTTTTTAAGTCTTGTGTAATTTTCAATCAAATTGTTGTGGTTTGTTTTTTCCATTTTTAAAACAAATTTATAATAATCCCCATATTTAAAAATCATTCTTTGGTACCAAGAATTAGGAGAGTATTTTTTCATTTCTGAAGAGTTTGGAATTCTTTTTAGTTTAGCTTTTAAAATTATATATTTTTTCCTGAACTCAGCATCAGAATTAACAAGAGTAGAAGAATCATTTGAAAGAGAGGGTTGAAGTTGTATGGAGTTGGATTTGGTCATTTTTTTTATTTTTAAAAAATGAGATAGACGAATTTCAAGTTGATCACTTGTCAATAAATTTAGCATACCATTTGAATAGTCTATGATCTCTGATGAAATAAGATCGTCTATAAGCCTGGTAAGGAATGTAACTGATACTTTCAATCGCTTATGGTTATTTTTTACAAAGGTTGTCTTAGGTATATTATCACAATCCTTAAGCAACAGAATTATTTGTTCTAATAAATCATAGCTTACTTTAGTGACTGTAGGTTTTACGTATAATATTTCATCGGTGTCACTGACACTATCATACTTTTTCGGGGTAAGGTAACCAGTTGTTTTTTTTTGGGGATCATATTTCATCGATTCTCTTTCTTTAGAATCTAAACCAGATTCGTCTGCTGCTAATTCAAACAACCTTTTTTCTGTCTGAAAGTTGGCGATGAAATTCTGGTTACCAGACAAGACTTCGTTAGAGGAATTCTCTTGAAATTTTAATTGATCTACTTTTCGAGCTTTAAATGAGCGCTGCTTTTTCCGTACTAAAGAAGTATGTTCTTGTCGAATTCCTTGGAAGTAATCATCTATGGTCTTCAGGAAAATGATAAGTGTTTTATGCCGGACCAGCTTGTTTGAGAACTCATTAGAGAAAGTATATTTGAGGTGTATCCGTTTCATTCGTAAAGAGTTCTGAAAAAAATCAGACAAAAGAAAATGGTTCAATGGAGCCTCTGTGTTTAGTCTCTCAAACTCACTTTTTGTAAGCGTTCTAATCTGTATTATTTCATCAGCATTTGCCTTGGCTATCAATTTTTTATTGTGATGGGTAAGATAAAAATTATAAAATAAATTCTTAAGTTCCGTAAGATCGACTGAGCCACGCTCATCCATTTTAAGGATAAAGAGAAAAACCAAGACCAATGTGAAAGAGTTCTTATTTATTCTTAGAAAATGTTGTACAAACTGTGTTGCATGATGGGGTAATTGTTTGGTAAGTTCTGCACACGATCGTTCTTTCCAGGTTTCCAGTTTATCATAATATTGGTTGCCGATATTTATAAAATTAGTTTCATTTGATAAAGCAACAGTTATTTTCTCTTCGCTGAATTTCCCTACCAGTTCATGAATAATATCTTGTTTCTTTTGAGGCAACCCCTTTTTATTAATAAGCTCTTCGATAGAAATTGATACTATATCTTCGTTCTGCTCATTCTCATCAATTGATTCTGTCTTTATTTTTTTTTCTATCTTATTTCGTTTTTGTTCTAATATACTCTGAAAAGATAGGAGTTCTTTTATTGTTTGGTTAAACCCCTTTTCAGTGTAGTATAGCTTTTTAACATTAGCCTCTAAAAATTCCGAATTGCTATTAATATTATTAAGTATTAAAGCATTTTTAGCTTTTTCCGAAAGCCCATATTCATCAAAATCGAAAAGATCCATTGTTTTGGCCCAATTTATTGTTATATTTTATTCTCTTCGGTTATAGAATTAATTTATCCCTATGCATTATATTATAAAACAAGTGGGCGCCTTTGAGCTTTTTGGAAATTTTCCATTTCTATACATTTTTCATCTCGCGATTAGTTACTTTGATGTTGCGTTATCACATTCACATTTTTAATAGGAAGTAATACCACTTGTTCCACATTGAAAAAGCAACCTATTTTCAGTCTTCTTGCTAATCTTTTGATAATTTTTTAATTCGTAAATTCATCACTACTGTTTCAATTAAATGAAATTACTGAATTTTTAATTCCTAAGACATTTCCAAAAAATAAAGACAGACCAATGATTACTTTAGACTAAATTAGATTTTTTTCCAATCAATAATTAGGTTCAACCGGAATTTTTCATCATCATTATCAACCTTTGCTTCGATGCCATCAGCATTATGAACCACCTTTATGGGCAGTAACTCTCATGAACACCTTATCTGAGGTCTGCTTGTCCAGTGCGAATTCTTCCGCTCGAAGTTATAGTTCTGAAATAGGCCTCCAGCACTTGATAGAGCGAGTGTCCATCACTGCAGGTCTTGGGTAACGCCTTGGATGGATCATTTTTTCATACACTAAAAACTCAGTTGATTTACCCCACCCGTCTAAGTAGTTTTAGAGAAGGGGAAAATTTCCCTTTTAATCCATAGCAATTTATTATAGCTTGCTAAGTAAGAATTCTGAGATGGCTGAAAGTCACCTGCTCGGAATGAGAAAGATTGGTATAATATCAAAAATGTGGCTTAACCCTGGTTACAGTTTTTTGGGGAAGGTGCAAGCTGATGACTGATTTATCAAAATTAGATCTGAAAATTTCATATAGCAGTGATTGTTCCGATATGGTGGTAAATTTTTATATCCCTTGTCTTGGTCAATCTATCCTGTATAGAAGAGCAGTTGGTTATTTTACCAGTAGTGGTTTAGCATTAGCGGCACAGGGGGTGATTCATTTATTAAAAAATGGGGGACGAATATTATTAATTGCATCTCCTATATTAACAGAAGAGGATATTAAAGCAATAAATGAAGGCTATGAAAAGAGAGATAAGATTATTTTTGAATCTCTTAAAAAAAACTTGAGCACTGTTGAGAATAAACTCATCGAGGATAGGTTAAGTGCTTTAGCCTGGCTCATAGCGTCCAATGCATTGGATATCAAACTCGCGTTACGAGTGGATTCTAATAAAAAAATAAAACGAGGAATATTCCATGAAAAGATGGGAATATTCAGCGATCCTCTTGGGAATAATGTGGCTTTTTCTGGCTCATCCAACGAAACTGCTGGTGGTTTAATTGAAAATTTTGAAGCAATTGATGTATTTTGGTCATGGGAAGATCCATCTGGCCGAGTGCAAAATAAAATTGACAGGTTTGATAGCTTTTGGGGGGATAAAACAGCAGGGCTTGAAGTAATAGATTTTACAGAAGCAACCAGAGATATTCTTTCCCAATATAAAACCTCATACATACCCGATGTGGACAAGGATAGTATCCATCGACCGTCCGAAGAAATGTCTGTTAATGGCGATATGGGACCGCATATTCCTACTAATATTGACCTGCGTGACTATCAAAAAAAAGTAATAAATAATTGGTTCAAAGCTAAGGGACGTGGTGTCGTACAGCTTGCCACTGGTACAGGAAAAACAATTACCGCTTTATCCGCTGCAATCACACTCTTTGAAAAGGCAAATTTAGAGCTATTAATAGTGGTGTGTCCTTATCGGCATTTGGTAACCCAATGGGATGAGGAAGCAGTGAAGTTTGGCTTAATGCCTATACTCGCATTTGAAAATTCAAAAAAATGGACGCCAATTGTTGATCGATTATTTGCATACGGAAGGGAAAATGAGCTGAAATTACCGGTAATTATTTCTACAATGGCAACTTTTTCGATGGATCGATTTCAAGTCAGGTTAAATCGTATACCAGAGCGGACATTTGTCATCTGTGATGAGGTGCATAACTTTGGGGCCAAAAAAATTCGGAAAGGATTGCCAGCAAATGTTCCCTGGCGCATGGGACTGTCGGCCACGCCAGAACGATGGTTTGACCCAATTGGGACCAAAGAAGTCTTTGATTATTTCGGCGAGATTGTTGAACCAAAAGTGACTTTAAAAGAGGCCCTGCAATGGGGGGTGCTGACTCCTTACTACTATTACCCAATTTTGGTCGAACTTTCTGATGATGAATATGAGGTTTATTTAGAATTAACTGAAAAAATCGGAAAGATGTTTGCAATGGGTGAATCTGTCGATGATGAAGATGGGCCTCTGCACTCACTCCTCATCAAGCGTGCCCGCATAATTGCCAGTGCTGAAAACAAAATTGTTGAGTTGGAGAAATTGGCACGTTCGTGGGAGGAGCCGTCGCATCTGTTGGTTTATTGTGGAGATGGTTCTGTGGATGTCGATGTTGACGAGATGAGTATACGTCACATAGACCAGGTTACCCAACTCCTTGGGAGTGAAATTGGGATGAAAGTCTCACAATATACAGCTGAGACATCTTTAGAAGAAAGAGAGTATTTGAAACATCAAATTGCCAATGGTGAATTACAGGGGATTATAGCAATTCGGTGTTTAGATGAAGGTGTTGATATCCCTTCCGTCGAAACAGCAGTTATCCTGGCCAGTAGTACAAACCCCAGGCAATTTGTTCAGAGAAGAGGTCGGGTGCTGCGAGTGGCCCCGGGGAAAAAATCGGCTTCTATTTATGATATGATTGTTATTCCACCATCTGATGGCGATGTATTAGAGGCAGACCGAAAGCTGGTAAGAAAAGAATTGGTCAGGTTTATAGAATTTGCGGATTTAGCAAAAAATAGTGCAACTGCACGTGCTACGTTATTGGAAGTGCAAAAAAGATACAGTTTAATGGATATGTAGTTTTTAAATTGAATAACACATGAATGAGCAAGAGCTAAAAAATCAGTTTGAGAAAATTACATTGTGGGAACGTGGAGGCCAAAGGGCTCCTCACAAACCATTACTTATCTTATTTGCTTTATCTCAATGCCTTCGAAAAAATGAACGGTTCACCAGCTATGCGGAAATAGATGAAAAATTAAAAGAACTTCTCATTGAGTTTGGACCAACCAGAAAAAGCTACCATCCTGAATATCCTTTCTGGAGACTCCAAAATGATGGAATATGGGAATTAAACAACGCTGAGAATGTAACCGCAAGGATAGGAAATACGGATGCCAAGAAAAGTGAACTTGTCAAATACAATGTTCATGGTGGATTCAAAAAAAAAATTTATGATTTTTTAAAATCAAAGCAAAGCATTATCCCTGCTTTGGCAGCATCGGTTTTAGAAGAAAACTTCCCAAGTTCAATGCATGAAGATCTTTTACAGGCAATTGGGTTAGACGTTGGATTAAATCAAGATTTGAAAAGGAAACGAGACCCATATTTTCGGGACAAGATATTAAAAGCATATGAGTATCAATGCGCTGTTTGTGGTTTTAATGTTCGGGTTGGACACTCATTAGTTGCTCTTGAAGCAGCCCATATTAAATGGCATCAAGCAGGAGGACCTGATACTGAGAAAAATGGAGTAGCCTTATGTGTATTGCATCATAAACTTTTCGATCGTGGGGCATTTAGCCTCACGAAAGAGATGAAAATTGAAGTGTCTGATCGTGCATATGGTACTCAAGGCTTTGCAGAGTGGCTTATGGCTTTCCATGGCAAAAAAATAAAAAGGCCTCAACACCCCTATTATTTCCCTGAACCTCAATTTATCAAATGGCATTTGAGTGAAGTTTTTCAAGGATATGGAAGGTACAATGAAACAAAAACAATTTAATCAACCCTTTCACCGGAGGCTGAGACCAGTGCCGGTGGGCTCATCGTTCTAACACTCGTTAAAGAGGTGACTTATGTCTAAAAAAGAAAAAATTGATCCTTTAGCACCATTCAAAGAGGCTCCAGAGGAAATACAGTGCATTATGAAAAGGATCCTTGCATTTGAGAAGGAAAGGCTATTCCAGACAAGGGTGCGTGGATACGAAACTGAAATTACAAATATTGTAAAAGAAGAAATCCAATGAAATTACATTATTTGAAATTAAAAAACTTTAGGCAATTTTATGGGGCAACACCAAAGATCGCTTTTGCGAAAGGTAAAAAAAATATTACAGTATTGCATGCAAATAATGGCTCTGGAAAAACAGCGCTGTTGAATGCTTTTATCTGGACGATGTTTGACTCCTATACTCCGGGATTCCAACTTCCTGAACAAATCGTAAATAAGCGTGCAATAAGGGAAGCAACTCCTGGTGATATTGTTGAAGCGTGGGTTGAACTTAAATTTTCTCATGATGGAAGCAACTATGTAATAAAAAGAGCTCAGGAGGCGGTGTGCATAGAAGATGAACCGGGTTGGCAAAACAGATCTACTTCTAATGCAACTTTACAGAAGGAATCCGGTAGTGGAAACTGGCGACCAATAGAAAGAGTTGATGATGAGATTGGTCGAGTACTCCCTAAAGATCTCCATAACTACTTTTTCTTTGACGGTGAACGGATTGAACGTATTGTAAGGCCAAGTAAAAAGCAGCAGGAAGAGATAAAAGCTGCTGCCAAAAAATTGCTTGGGCTTGAGATTGTTGCCAGGGGAAAAAGCCACCTTGATAAAGTACGTAAAAAATTCGAGAAGGACCTACAGGACACAGGAGATGAAGAACTTACTGCCCTTTTGAAAGACAAAGAAAAATTGGAGAATGAAAAACAACAACTCGCTTCTGATGTTGAAGAAAATGAAGTTGAGATTGAGCATAATCAAACAAGAAAAAAAGAGATCGCAGATAAACTCCTGGGGCATCGTGAAATTAAAAGTATCCAAGAAAGAAGACAATTTATAGAAAAGGAAAAAGATATAAAGAATGCAGACATAGCAGAGTACTCTAAAAACCTAAAACAAGAAATCTCAAAACACGGTTATTCTGTATTTATTAACAAGCTTATCACTAATTTTAGAGAGCAGGTCGATCGAATGCGGGAAAAAGGAGAGCTTCCATCAGGCATAAAAAAGCAGTTTGTGGAAGACCTTCTTGAAAAACATAAGTGTATTTGCGGGACGGAATTAATCGTAGGACATCCTGCCCACGAAAAGGTCAAGCAATGGAGACAGCAGGCGGGACTCGCTGATGTAGAAGAAAAAGCATTAAGTATGGGAGGCGAGCTGAAAAACTATGAAGCAGCGCTGGGTAGTTTCCCTACCACATTAGAGTCTTTGAAAACAAAAATTAGAAATGCTTATGCGAATATTACTGAATTCGAATCGGAACTGGATGACATTAGCGATAAACTGCGTAAATTTCCAAAGGAAGAGATTGCAGGCCTTGAAAAACAGCTCTCAGCGTGCGAAGAAAAGGAAAAAACTCTTCTTTTTACAATAGCTGACAAAAAAGCACGAACTGAATCAATTAAAAAAAAGATAATTGAGATCGATAAAGCTATTGGAAAAAAGCAGTCAGAAGAAGAAAAACAAGATCTGCTTCTACGACGAGGAAGAGCTTGCAGGGATGCTTATAATAGACTTTCTACAATGTTAACATTATGGGATAAGCGATTCAGGATTGATCTTGAACAGAAGATGCAAGACCTTTTCAGTCAAATGACATTAACACCCTATTTGCCTCAAATCACAGAATCTTATGGAATTGTTTTAAAAGAGGCGGCTGGAGGTAAGCCTCTTGATGTTGCAGCCTCACAGGGAGAGAACCAAATTTTAAGTTTGGCTTTTATTGGCAGTATCATTGAAGTAGTAAGAAATCAAAAGCAACAACACGATACTCTTGCTGGCGGTGTCGATGCATCAAGTTACCCTGTTGTAATGGATTCACCATTTGGTGCTCTGGATCATAATTACAGACGACAAATTGCGAAGATTTTACCCAATATTGCCGGCCAGGTTGTTACCCTTGTAACAAAGACACAATGGCATGGGGAAGTTGAAAATGCCATGATGGATAAGATCGGCCGTGAATATATCCTGACTTATTACACTCCGCGAGATGATGTTGCGGAGGATTTATTGGAAATAAATGGCGCTAAATATCCGCTGATTAGGCAGAGCACCAATGGTTATGAATATACTGTTATAGAGGAGTTATGAGATGGCAGAAGGAAAAATTAGAATTCCTAAGGATAAGGTAAAATTAATTAAAGAACTGACAGATGGTGATTCTGACAAAAAAGTTTTTGACTCTATGGCTGATTGTATGACATTCTCTGCTGCTTATGGGTATAGCCGAGACAAACGCATATCCTTTAACGAAACTGCTGCTGACCCTATCAGATACCATATTTTTGAAGGAAGGAATTACGACACTTTGTTTCATTTGCTGGCTATGTACATTGAAAACGACTCCCATGTTCTAGGAGATACTGATGAAATGTTCCGAAAAAGGGCGACGATCTTTGAAGAATATGCAAACGGAGGCCTGGATTTATTACAGTATGAACTAAGCAACTGTAGTGATGCCATAGAACCTCTTTTTACAATAATATCAAAACAAATCAATAAGAATGATCGATCATATAAAAATGATTCTGATTCTGATTCTGATGGTGGATTTGATATTGATGATTTGGAAATCTAAGTAAAACCCATATAGGTTCAAAGATGGATTTTGACACATTGGAAGTTGTTCAGATAGGGCACATGCCTTTATCTCAGAAAAAATTTAAGGATGGTGAGCTTATTGTCTCAGGTATCAAGGATGACAAAGAGTTTATTGCAATTGATGTGCGTTTTTATCTTTTGAAAGAAGATGGGTGGTTGCCAACAAAAACTGGTTTTTGGGTTGATAAAGGGAACTGGAAGTCTCTTCAAGAAGTACTCTCGAAATCACCAGAATCAATAGGTGAAACTGTTTGTTGGAAAAACGAGACAAGAAAATTTATTGTCCGGTATACACCAGATTATGGCAGCGGGGTTGATTTTAGGTATTTTTCCGAAACAAAAAAATATACCGGTTGGGAAAAAAAGGGCATTAGGATTACACAGAACGATTACTCTCAAGTTACTAAGTTAATTTTAGGGGCTATGATAAATCCTGAGAATATGTCATGTGATACAAATATCAATGTAATCCAAGGTGAAAAAAAGAAGAAGCGATATGTTGAGAACTCATCATCTAATATTTTTGCCAGCAAATCGGTCAATCCAGCATTAATTGAACTTTTGGGTTGGGAGTAATAGATATTGAATGCTTTATTTAAATTCAAAAATCAATTTATTTATGGGAAATAATAATGAAAACATTTGAGACAATTTGTAAAGGACATCATTTTTTATAATTGCAAACGAAATAAAAATACGAATTGAAATATTGGAGGGTGCCCAAACACTTGATTCGAGGAACTTGGAAACGATTATTTTCTATGAACATCATGGGAGACAGTTACGGCTTCAAAATCAAAATAGTGCTCTAAACGACAGTTTGTCATATATTTTAACAGGAGCCCCCGCACTTCCAGCACAAATATCTCCACCAATGCGAGCAATGCAAGAAGTCACTGAATATGTGCGTAACAAGTTGGAGACCTTAGAGCTTAAAGAAATTTTGATTTTAAATAAAAGATTAATCAATCAGGCAAAATTCATTTGGGTAGACTTAGCAACGGAAGTCGTTAATCGTTATTTAGCATTTGATGCGATTAATTATAGAGGATTACCATTAAGCGAGTTTGATAAAATAAAAAATTTTTGTATTCTAGTTGATCAAACACGCGAGCTCAAAACAAACCCTGAAGATGAATGGTACAAAGCTATTTCCCAATTAGAAGCATTCGATGTGTCCTCTCGGAAGAACGAAGCTGCTTTTATTACAGAGCTTTATTCATCCTTCCATGGTGAACTTGTCATAAGTAATCTTGTGCACTCAAAATTTGTTAAAAAGTACCATAAACTTTTAATCTCTTCAAACCCGGGTCTAGAGTCTGACTTAAAAACTTTCATCGGTTTATGGGGTGTATATGCAAAGTCATTTGGTTTTATATCAACTACTAAAGACCGAAGTATGAATTATGGTACTTTATGTAGCTCAGAAGCTGGAACATGGCTTGATCGTTTGGCGAATATGGACTTGCAGACAATTACCCGATCCATATTAACCGCAAGCCATTTGCGGGAAGGACAAAATGGTTTTGAAAAAATAGTAAGGGCATGTGAAATTCTAACTTTCCGAGTTTATGCGACCATGAAATTCCGTGTCAATAAAAATGCTATTAAAATAAATAGGTTGGCAAGAGATGTTCTCAGAGTTGGTAATGACCATCAGTATATAGTGGATCAAATTTGTATATGGTTAGAAGAGCTGGCACCAATAAAGAAGTTTTTACTTCGGATAGCTGATGGAGAAGCAAAATATAATTATGATCCTCGGGTCACAGGTTGGAATCATTGTTACTATTTTTTATATGAATATGAAATTGATTGTTCCCCAGTCGGGGTAAAACCTTTTCCCTGGGCGACTCAAAAAATGACTAAAGTCAATACCCAGGAGCATATTTTGCCACAAGGAAATCGAGATGGAGACTGGTGGGAAGGACATTGGCCAGATGAAGCAGAGGCTGAAAGCTTTAAACACCGTTTAGGAAATTTAGTATTGACTTCAGGCAACTTGATTCTAAGTAGAAAACCTTTTGATCAGAAATTGTCAGACACTTCTACAAAATATTATTACAACCACTCCAAAGCTACAAATACTGAAAAGTTAATAACTAATTTTACGAATGGTACAGATTGGCTAAAAGATAATATTTTAGCAAGAGAAGTTGCAATGATAAAGTTTGCCGCTGAAAGGTGGTCAATGCCCTGCTGCTTTGATAATGGGGTTGTTAATTTACCAGAGGTATATAAAGATAATTGTTACGGTGGTAATGAAGAAGATGCAGATCCAGAAATTCATGAAGATATAGAGAATATGTTAGATGATTAAAAAGAGTTGTAGGTAGGCATTCCAGCAATATCCCCAATACTTTTAACTCGTGAAGCTACAATTTCAGCGCCACGGTTCATATGAGCAATGAACATGTCATCAAGCTGAGAAAAATCTATATCCATTTTACTGAGCCATGTCTTTATTAGAACGATGAAAAGCATGTCGTACTTACCGACAAGGGTATATCGGTTAATTTCTCTTCCTATTTCAGTGTCATCACTAATTAAACTTGGCACACCGAACTCCTCCAGTGAGAGGCAAAAACCGATCCTGCAAAGAATGTTCGGCGTAATACCGGTCCTGGATTTTATTGCCCGGAGCCTGTTATCCGCATCAATGGTGAATGGGATACGTTGCAATGTTAAATCATGCATTGGTGGCCTCCTTCCAGAAATAGCCTTCTTTGGCAGTGGTGTATCGCTGCTTTTTGCCATACGTCAGGTGGTAGCAATGTGAAATATTAGGGCTTAATTCTCGATAAAGACTATTGTCTACCTCTGTGTCTGTAGAAAATAAAATTACCTGGTGTGCTGCTTCAGGAAAATAATTGTTAATTAAATTACTCCGGTGTTCACTGTCTAACCTGCCAAGAGGGGTATCTATGATAACAGGGAGCGGCCGTTTGGCTGTTTTTGCCAGCCCCCATAACATAGAAATTGCAAAAATCTGTTTTTCTCCAGCGGAGAGCTGCTTTTTGGGTATTGCGTTGTCGCTGTGGTCATATAAAGTAACTTGAAAGGTTTTAGCATTAATTTCGATATGGCTTACTAAATCTCCTTTGCGAGAGAGGTGGTTAAAGCAGTCAACGACCTTGCTGCGGAGTTCAGCAATTTTTTTCTCAGTTAATTTTATTAGATAGCTGTCTAATGCCCGCTGAACATTTTTTACCAGCTTAAGACGCCCTCTGGCTTGTTCTTCGGTACTATATTTTTCTTCTAAGCGCATTTTTTCTCGCTGCAATGCGGCATACTGATTTCGTTTGCTGGATAATTCTTTTTCGACCTGTTTTCTTTCCTGCAAACAAATACCAAGCTCTTTATTATAGGCGTTTAATTCTTCAAAAATTGGTTTTAAGAGTGCTTCGCCAGGGGATTTTGCCAGATTCTTAACTACTTTGTGTAATTGGGCAGTTAGTTCATTAAGTTTTATACCGTGTTCTTTTATTTTTGGCATACTTCGATCAGTTGCGTCATTTAACCATTGAAAAAGCTGCTGTTCTTCTGTATTTGATAAGTCATGAATTATTTTCATATTTTCAGGTAAAACAGTCTCTCGTTTTTGGCTTAAAAAAATATTATCGATAATCTTGGCAACGCCATCATATTTTTGATTGTTTTGAGTAAATGCATCAATTAGTTTTTGATGCACTGAGTCCAACTCATGCATGGAATATGCTTTTTGTTTGGCTTTCTGCTCTATTTTTATTCGTTTTTTAAACTCGGAAACGATTGAGGGACAAAGAGCAAAAGGAAATGTCGTTTCACATTCTTCGACAATGTGTTTTTCAACTTCATTAATTTGTACAGCTAACGCTTCTTTCTCCTGTTTTTTTGTAGATCGGTGGCATGAAAAAACAGCACCTTCACTGTCTAATCGCTGTTCCAATTTCTTTATTTCATTTTCGTTCCCTGCTATATCGCTGCCAATTGAAGCATGGTTTCTTTCAAGGGCAACGATCTCTTGTTCCACCCTTTTTATAGCGTTCTCCAGGTTAGAGAGGATTCTGCCATCATCTACTGTGGAAATTTTTTTTACCTCTCTGGAGTTATAAATTGCTAAATCGGCTTTAAGCCTATCGACAATATCCAAACCAAGGAGAATTTTTATAGATTCTGCCAAAGCACGATTACTGCTTTTATCTTCTGCAATGGCTTTTATTTTTTCTCCATCGAAAAAAAATAATTGGGAGAGGCGTTCCGGAATTATTTCTTCCATTACACCACGCCAATAATCATCTGTTACATTATCAACAGCCTTTCCATTATGAGTGATTATTAAAAACTCTTTCACTTTATCGCTCGAGGTAATGCTCCAGGAACGTTCCACATAGTAATCATCAACATTACCCATATGCACATGTTGAAATTCAGCACCGACACGGGCAAATTTGTGCGAATGTAACGCATCATCACTTCTGTGGATTTTATTTCTTAAAAAATATTCATAGTCAGTTTTACTGACACGATTACCAAGGATTGATTTCCCATAAAAAATTAAACGGATCGCATCAAGAAGTGTGGTTTTACCCGTTCCATTATTCCCGCCAAATAAAATAACAGGGCGAGTTTTATTATATTTCACTCGAGGCGTTAGATCAAAATCTACAATACCTTTGTATAAACCGTAATTTTCTAAAATGATTTTGTTAATGAGCATTACTCAAACACATCCTAAAAAGTTTCATTAATGCCAAATTCTGTGAATATCTCTTCTTTCGGACGCCAGTCTTTCTTGAGGATAGAATCTATATTATTATAAATCTTCGATCGCCTGCTCATCCCATATTGACGTTTCTCGGCATCAAAAAGCTCAGTGAACAGGTTAATTGGCAGGTTATATTCTTCAACGACGCTTACGAGAGTTTGGAACTCGAAGTCTCCCATACCTGACCAATCATCTTCTTTAATTTCCAATGTTTTCCCTGTACTCTTATTGTATATGTTTGGAAGAGAATCAAGCCAGTCGCCTTCCTCAAAACGCCACATATGCCTAATGTGGAGTAGCTCTTCATCAGTGATTAATCTTTCCGCTTTATTGGGGCCATTTTCCTGAATACTTTTTTCTGCCTTTAGTAGTTTCTGCAAAATTTGCTTACGCACTTCGAGCTTAAATGGACCCCAGATAATTTTCTTTTCTCCGTTCACCTCACGGTACTGTACTTTCCCTGTTCTGCGACGCCAGTCTCTGATTTTGTATTTTTGTTTTGGATCTTGTGTTTCTACGAGCCAATTTCTAAACTCAAGAAGTGGGCGCATCCACTCCTCCCCGTTGGTTATCATTGCTTCCATCGATTTGTCACGCTGAACAACAGTACAAACCCAACAACCAAATCGACTATTACCGCAAGATGGCTGGTCCTTGTCTATAACAAGAGGGCATTCACCGTCCTGCCCATTCTTATAAAGGGCTGCTAGCTCATGATTGTTACCTCCCCACGGGGATGGCGTTGATAGTAGATATCTCCAAACTTCATCAGTATACCAGTCTTCAATAGGGGAAAAAACAAAAGCATTCGGGAGTTCTTTGTGGCGAGCTAATTGTTCGCCTACCATATTTCGTTTGTTCATATGCCCTGCACGATTAGAACTCTCATCTTTACGTACTCCTAATACCACAATCACTTCTCCGTATTTTGCAACTGTGTCAGTGATGAATTTATTGGCAGGTTCTATCTTTAACCGGTCTGTGCACCAACGGAAACGACTATAAGGTGCAGGATACCCTTTACCGATCATATTTGCCCAAAATGTTTCCTTTATCAACGGCTGAACTATATGAGCTTGAAATGGAAGATTATCCACACTGGCTTTCCTATTTACATCATCAATACTTTTTTTTATGTGATTAACTATAGGGGGCGATTCTACGAAAGTATCTGATGAAATTACATAGATGGGCTTGGTCAGTTTCTCTTTAGGTAGCTTTTTTAAAGCATACCAGACAGATTGAAGAGTTACTGTCGAATCTTTTCCTCCACTATACCCAATCACCCACGGTCTTCCGTCAGCAAGGTAGCCCCTCTGAATTCGAGCGTATAGATCGTCTATTAACTCTTTTAACTCAGGCGTGAGCAAATTTGGTTTCGGAGAAAATAGTTCTTTTAAATCCTTTGAAATATAGGTTTTACTATTATTTATGGTTTTTTCCTTTAGCATATAATTCCTCTACTTGAGTTTCTTTTGGATCCAGGGAAAGACCAATTGTTGCCTTGATCACATTCGATGTTAGTAGAACATTGTTTTCTGCTCGACTGAGCCGCCCACCCGTAAGAGCTCTGCCTTCCCATAAGTCGGCATTGTCGCGACGCCAATTAATTTTTTGAAGTTTTCCCAATTTTTGTTGCCACTTTTGGGGATAAGTGGCAATCAGGCTACTTCCTGTAATAGCCAGCGCCTGAAGTGCTACTCCATGGGAATGGATATAATCCTGTCTGAGTTCACTTGTATTTACCTTTCTGGCAACTGCGTCAAGCCAGTCTGGCATATTTTTGGCAGTTTCATTCCAAAATTCTTCTGCAAAACTCTCTTCTTCTTTAGAGACCCCTTCGCCATCTTTTTTGTGTAACAACCGTTTTGTTGCTTGATAAATACTACTCAGGGTGAATAGCTTCCGAGAACGGTTTGAAATAGTGCTTCTCGCTGTTTCTGTCATTCCTTTAAATATAATCACCTTTTTGGTAAGTCTGTTGGTGAGACGCGACATAGGATCTCGATGATCATATAAAATACCAAGAGATTTTGTGGGTCGAATTGCATAACGGTTAAGGTCAGCGAACATTTGTTGACTTTTTTTTAGACCTTCATCCACAAATAATACAATAGAGATAGTTTCATTTGCAATTTCTGGAACTTTTTCAAGTGCATCTTCAATTGCTGCTCTTCGGTGTTGACCATCATTAATTAGAAATTTAGCATCCATAGGGACATGCAGTGTTCCAAGTCTCTGTCCAATTGCATCTTCATTAAATTTTTCAAACTCAACTTTTCCATTTACGGATGCAGTCAAAGATGAAAAAATATAATTTTTTGAATTTTTTGTTATATAGTTTGAAAGCGGTCGCACTCGTGCTTTGTTGAGGGCTCGTTGAGCTCGCAGTGCAGGCGGTAAGTCATCATTTTCCTGTTTAAAAAAAGTTGGAAGAAGTTTAAGCGGGAACATTGCTACATAATACTCTCTACCTGCTTGGACCCCTTTCATCGCAGGAAAAGAGTGAGTGAATTCTCGAGCGATTTGTCCTAACTTAGCCATAGTATCCTCTTTTTTGGAAGTATTCAATAATACAAACACGGATATAATATATTTTTATGGAAGTCAATAAGAAAACTTCCAAAAATTATTGTAGGCTTTAAGTTTATCCGATGGCTTGTGTGCATTAGTTTTACTCTTTTACTGGTTTTACGTTTGGAACGGTCCAGATATCTTACAAAAGGTTTGCAAATTCAAACTCATGACTGTGAAACATTTAAACTAAACCCTCAAGATTATTCATCCCCGCTAAATAATCAGAGAATGGGTTTTTAGGAATTTTATTGAGATTCCTATTATACTTTTGTTATTCTTAATCTGATAAATTCGATAATCTGGAATTCTTCTTTTTTTATTCATCTTTAGGTTTGCTGATCTCAGAAAAATTGATGCGACAATGTTTCTAAAATTCAAAATCTTTTAAAGAATATGTTTTCATATCATAACAGAGGTTTTTGCTTTCTTCGTCATAAGAAAAAACTGCCTCTTCATCCAAGAAGGGAAGAGATATCCAACCCGTGCTACCTGGTCCATATTTGTCCCCATCGAGTTTTTTAGCTATTCTTTTTTCTTGTCGTTTCGATGTTGAAAAGTCCGCTTTCCATGATTCTAAAGTGTAATCCTTTATCTTTCCAGAATTATTGTTGATTATTAGAATGCCCTTATAACCCCAGCCATAAGTATTTATATCTACAAATCCAAGATGCTTATTCAATTTAGGCAAATAAACAATTCCATCAAGAATAATATCATCCCCAGTTTCCTTAAATACCCATTGATCTTTTTTCATATCATAGATTCCAGTAGCACCCCCTTGTCCGGATGCCCATCTAAATAAGGTATACAAAAAACGCTCATTAGAGAAAAAGGAATAGCAATCAATTTTTTCACATCCAATAAAAGAATAAAAATCCTGATCAGACAAAACAATTTTCTTGTTATCAGATTGAATTTGAACTATCTCTATAGGCTTTCCAATAAAAGGAGGAAGATTATTCACGGATTCTATATCAGGATATTCCTCTTCCCAGATATTTACGAGCATGAATAGTTTTTCTTCGCCATACTCTTCTTGATAATTTGCAAGTTTTCTTTTTGAGAGCCTTTTCTGCAGTCCTACTATGTCAATATTTACCAAGCCTTCAACAAATTTATCCAAATTATCAGTATCAATATTTACATCAAAGTTCATATCAATCCCCCTGATATTGTCTAATAATACGGATATGCAATTGATTTATCTATAGCAAATAAATTCAAGTATTGAAATATTATTATACAGTCGTACAAAACAAAAAAGGATTCTTCCTCTGGAGTTTAACTTTGACGGTGAGAAACAATGTTGATTCTAAATGCTATAAATAGCGTTCTCCTGCTAAAAGTGTTCGAAAAAATTCCTTTGGTAGGCCCTCGTTGCAGACTGCACTGGTTAGGACTCTTGTATGAGGGACGACGATACGTTGTAGATCTGGTACGAGACTTGCGAATAGTTTATCCGAATTGTCATCAATGTTCCACGCTAAGAGGTCTCCTTACAAAGTTGAGGAGATGCACGAAATCATGATTGGGCAAAGCAATAAGTGCTTTCTATTGACAAATGTGTTCGTAACTGCGCATGGTTATCTCCAGGCGCGACAAAACCTTTGCAGAAAAAGCTGTCGTTAGATTTGAAAAAGGATTAGCTTATGTCTTTTTATTTAGTACCAAAAGAATATGATTTCATTCCGACAAATTCAAACATTGAAGATGCAAGAACGTTAATAAAAAATTCACTCGATACTACAGAGGTATCGCATTGGGAAAGCGATGAGGCCCAAGTAGTAGGATTATTGATTGCTGAAACCCAAGAAATATCTTGCCCAATGTGCCAACAGATTACAACTTTTGAGAATCCTGGTGCTTTTGGTGAAATGCTGACCATTCAATCGGCGGAAACCATACAATTTAAAATGGAGTGCTGTGGAAGTGATGTGAATCTTGCACAAATCGATTTAACTCCAAACACAAAATTTTCTAGATTTAGTTTTGAAGTAGCGTCCAATGGTATTTTATCAAGTGATGAATTGAAATCTCTTGAAGATGTTTTGGAAACACAGTTAATAGTGATACCTTTAGATGAATAAAAAATAATTTGACAGGAATCCAATTAAATTTTATTGAATTTAAACCGATAAAATAGATCAAAAGCAGTTTCCTGAATTAATTCTTTCAGCTCAAGATTTTCTATCCAGTTTCAGGGAGAATGTCATGGCCATTTAAAGTGCCCATAATATTCCCGGTGAAGCGGTTTTGTTCAAAAACCGGTTAGCAGTATTGCTGTTCTTCCCACATTCTTGCCAAACCAAACTATATTTTCCAAATATTGATATAAGATATTTCCATTTAACTAGCAAAAAGTAACTTGATTACTGCTCGCTTCTTTTCAGATGAATACATGAAGCCTCCTTTTTGAAATTGATAAGAGCATGAGACCTTTTTGATTAAAAATTTTATTACACTTGAGAAAAAAATTACAAGGGCTTTTGAATGTTCAAATCTAATTGAATACGACTTTACAATATTATTTTATCTTGATATTAAATTGCAAATTAGTATTTTTATCATTGTAGCTCAGGTAACATTACAAATTACAAGATATACAGCTCTAAACTAAAGGCATGCGCTAAGGATGCTTGTTGTTCGGCACAACGGAGATTAATAAAAAATCATGTGGAAACTGCGCAGACCTAAAGCCCTTCTAGATTATTACGAATTCAATGAAGATCTTATCATTTTGGGCCATATGACAGATGCAAATCAGTTTTTAAATGGCATTAAAAACGACTTTACGAATATTTTGATTCCATACCGTTTTGACATGGACTTCCACCAAATCACACAATCGCTACCATCTCTTGGCGATCATGATGAGATAACGTTCTTTATCGATCGTATAGAAATTATCAATTCACAGGAAGAATCAAGAATTTTAAAAGTCCCCAAAGGAATAATCTGTAAATGGTTTTTAAGAACTATGGGAAATATTGAATCACACGCAAAGAGATTAGTCTTCATTGATTCTTGCCCACATACTTGGGATGGTATAGATAATGTATTCCTCGTAACCGTTGGAATCAGAGATAACCTATGGTGCCAGCAACCTTGGGGGGAACCTGGCTTCCTCAAGAATAGTCTCCAGGAACATTTCTGTCTCGATGCAGAGACTGTCTACAGTTGGGGAAATGACACTGTGACTTTGGCGTTGAGCAACGATGGTATGTCACTGGATATAACTTCTGGATTTGATGGTTCTATCACTTGCACTGTGCCATGTAAATGGAAAGGACATCGTTGGGTTGTTGATAAGAAAAAACTTGCCGAATCAGGTAGCCGGGGGTTTTAATCTCCCAGCTCTCCCCACCTTTTTACAAGGGAGCCCGCATAGACTGTCAGTACCTCATTTGTATTATTTTTCATTACTAATTTCATTTTCCACTAAAGTTTCTGCAAAGTCACACCTTTCATCTTTTAGGTGTCGGGGTAAAGAATAGTTGCGTTTTCGATGGTGTAATAATATTTATGGACTGAGTTCCTTATATTCAAGTGTGCCTCCAATAAAAAGCATTCCGACATATCCTTCCTGAATAAATTACATTTGTACCAAAGTTTATTTTTCTAAATACCTTTACAGAAATTAGAAATGTTGATACTGAATTTTTGAACAAGATTTTTTATTAATCTGGTCGTATATCATTCAAATTTCCAAGATATGCGTTTTTCTCTCAATATGTTGAAAAATATACGGACAATCGGTAACCTACTTGTTAGGTGAAAAATAAACAGCGAGGTGAAGAATGACAATTTGGGCTTTTAATCAACCAGCAGAAGAATACATTAAATTTGTAAATGATTCAGTTAAATCAGGAATTTCCCGATTCGGATGGAGTTGGTTCAACGATTCCGATTTGAACTTACTCAAGAATAAAAATTGGGATGATATGACGGATGATGAAAAAAATGTATGGAGCAAGTCAGGATTTTTGTTAGATATCGTAAAAAATGACTGGATTGTACACATTAATGTTCCAGAGTGGGGAAAGTGTACGGCAACCCAAGTAATAAAACCATACTATTTTGACAAAGATACTATTGAGGAAGATTTTCACCATTGCATAGGTGTGGATCATGAGTCAGTCATTGGGTTTGATAGAAATGATCCAAATGTTCATCCATTAGTCAGCAGAAAGTTAAAGCTTCGTGGTAGATTTTGGAGAATTTATTGTGAAGAAGAATTTTTTAAATCAATAAAAAATCTAAAAGATAATGTTGTTAATTTACAAGATGAAACCAAGGGAACATTTTATCTTAAAACTGAGTTGTTAGGTCCATTAAAAGACATAACGGCATTAATTCATACAAATCACGATGGGAAAAATTTGGAACGGTTTATGGCCGCTGTATTTAAAAAAATGCCTTTTGTGGAGAATGTCATTGAGAATGGTTTTGGGTGGGGAACAGACTATGGTGCAGATTTAATTGTTGAATATAGGTCAGGTCTTCCAATAAATGGGTTGGAAAAAATTGAAAAAATCGTGATTCAAATAAAATCCTACGAGGGAGAACATTGGGAAACAAATGCTGTTGAGCAAATAGAAGAAGCAATTAATCAGTATGGAGCTGATGCAGGTATGCTGATTACAACAGCTACAAAAACAGAACAATTACAAGAGGCCATTGACAAGTTGTCATCTGAGATTGAGAAACCAGTCGCATTGCTTGCAGGAGAGGATGTTGCAAGGTTCGTAATAAAATATTATGGGGATGAATTGCTCAGTTAATATCATTTAACAAATCGTTCAAGCGGGCGGGCTGCTACAGGTCGTTTTACGGCTTTTAATAACTGTTTGCAAATAGCCGCTCGCCTGTTAACTCAATAGTTATATGAATAGGGAGATGATTAATGATGGATAGAGAAGAAAGAATTCACAAATTAAAGAATGAATACGGATTCAATGAAGGTACAGCTTTAGCATATATCGAATCTGAAGGGAGATGTACGTACTGCGGTGATGACATGTTTACATTCAGACAAGGTTATTCATCATCTCAAATTGATCATTTGCTTCCAAAAAAATATAAAGAGTTGGAGTGGAATATAAGGAATTGGGTTTTTTGCTGTTCATCTTGTAATGCAATAAAGCATGATTTAGATGTATTAAAAGCAAACGAAAATCCTGTAGAAAAAATCGAGAATAATCGTAATGAGCTAATAGAACGAGTTAAGGAACAATTGTCAGAAAAAATAAATAAGCGAGAAATCGAATATAATAACATAAAAAGGATTGTTCAAGGCAAATAGAATATGAGCCACATAATCGGGTAGCCGGGTAATGAATTTCCCCCGCTGTTTTTTTTTGACAGATATTAACTGTCAGGCTTGATCTGAAAATGTTATAAACCCCATGGTTCTGGAGAGATGCCACAGTCAACTGTGACTTACTGCTGTCATGATGGCTTATCTTTTGGAAGTTCCTTGTTTGAGAAATTGTGGACTTTGGTAAGTGTAACCGTCGTCTTCAGTTTTATGATTGATTCATAATTAATATTTCTATATACATTTGTTAACTATCCTACAGCTCATCGTTTTCACTCCATAAATAATTTTTTTAAATTTCTCCGGCAAATTTACCCGCTTAAAACGCTTATAAGAATTAAACGCAATTCAAAGGTAATATTGGAATATCGTTTATTATTAAATTAACGAGCAGATTTTTTAAATCATTGAAACAATTTAAAAATTATAGCGAGGTGAGCAATGAAAAAAGATCCTAAAATAAATCGTCGTCAATTTTTGACCACTGCATCAGTTTTGGCAGGCAAAATTAAAATTGTCGGTGTTGGTGGTAGTGGGAATAACACTGTTAATAATCTGATTGATTTTAAGCTCAAAAATGTTCAGTTTATTGCAGTCAATACTGATTTCAGAAGCCTTGAAACATCCAAAGCGCCGACCAAGCTATTCATAGGTGAAAAGATTACAAAAGGGAAAAGCTCTAATGGTAATCCTTTGTTAGGTCGGGGAGCAGCATTCCAAAGCGTTGGTGTTATTAAGAAAACCTTTATAGATAGTCACATGGTATTTATAACTGCAGGATTAGGGGGTGGTACTGGCACTGGAGTGGCACCGGTTATAGGTAAAATTTGTAAAGATGTTGGTGCTCAGGTAATTGCAATTGTTTCCACGCCCTATTCATTTGAAGGCGAAAAAAGGAATAACCAGGCAGCTGAAGGGATACTTGCTTTGAATAAAATTGTCGACACAATAGTTGTTCAACCGAATGATAGAATTAGTGAAAGGGTTGGCAAAGATGAAACGATTATTAATATGTTCAAAAAAGCAGATGAAAATATATATCATTTGATTAAAAATATTATTGATAAACCTGAAACAATTTTTTCTCCCACACAAGTCTTTTTGAAAAGTTCTGAGGAAAAAACATTCAATCTTTAAAGGAGCAAAACGTATGAAATACAATTTAAAAGAATCTGTCATTGAGTTTATAGAAGAAGGAGAATGCTATGTCATTTCTATACTACAATAAAAACAACGGGCTCATATCCAATACCGGAGATAAATTCAGTCTTGCTGG
>Ga0233437_1002551_pt1 | contig 26974 bp, 25 predicted proteins | sample SI_122_August201_FD_182714 | JGI IMG/M metagenome (GOLD analysis project Ga0233437, IMG submission 182714) | Seawater microbial communities from Saanich Inlet, British Columbia, Canada - SI_122_August2016_200_MG | ecosystem: Environmental > Aquatic > Marine > Inlet | place: Canada: British... | reverse complement strand
TGTTTATCATATTTTTAAAAACATTCTCTTCTAAGTTTATTTCCTCTGTTTCTAAAACATTTGGAAATTCTGGAAATTCATCAGCATCCATAATAGTTAAAAATGTTTTAGAATGGTCATTAGATATACAAAGTTTATTATCAATTTGAATTTTAAAATCAATTTCACCTAAAGAATATTTACTGATTATCTCATAAAATACTCTTGCTGAAATAACAATAGAACCTTCTTCTAAAATATCACCTTCAATAATGGTTTCTATTGATAAAGCAAGGTTTGTTGCCTTTAAAATAATTTTATTATTTTCAGCTTTAATAAATACCCCTTCTAATATAGGTTTTACATTTCTAAGGGCTACAGCTTTTTCTACTGTGATTATGCCTTTTAAGATATTTTCTCTATCACATTTAAAATGAATGTTGTTAATCATAGCTTTTCTCTCCTTAATTTTAATATTATATATATTTTTTAAGTAGTAGTAATAGTAGTAGGGGCTGTGGATAATGTGGATAACGACAAAAATCGCTATAATACTACACAATAATCCAATTTTCTATTGTTGGCAAAACCTTGATAAATTTATGTTTTAATGTTTATATCCTTTGGATAACCTGTTAGTATAATTTTTTTTTCTACAAATAAGCAAAAACTTATACATAATTAGACACAGGTTGTAAACAGGTTATAAAGCTTAAAAACACAGGTTGTAAACAGGGTTTATACACATTTTGTTAGTTGTTTTTAACTTTATTTATCAAATCAGTCACAGTTACTTTAAAATCTGTTCCGGAAGCTATATCTTTTGAAACTTTGTCGCAAGCATGCATAACAGTTGTGTGATCTCTGTTTCCGAAAATAGATCCTATTTTAGGAAGAGAATAATCTGTTACCTCTCTCATTATATACATTGCAATCTGCCGAGGATAAGAAACTTCTCTTGCTCTGTTACGGCCTTTTATATCATCAATAGTAATCCCGTAATAGTCACAAACGATATCAATAACATCCTTTGGATATATCATTTTGACATCGCTTTTGAAAAAGTCCTTTAAAATTCTTTCTGCAGTATTGATATCGACAGGTGCATCGTTTAGTCTTGAAAAAGCAAAAACTTTTTGAAGAGCTCCTTCAAGTTGTCTAATATTTGTTAGGCTTTTTTCTGCAATAAAGCTTAAAATCTCTTCAGGAATAATATAATCAAAATTTTGTTTTGCTTGAAGACTGTTATATTTATTCTTTAAAATAGCCATTCTTGTTTCATAATCTGGGGGTTGTATGTCTGCCAACAGACCCCACTGGAATCTTGAACTCAACCTTTCTTCTAGTGTAGGAATATCTTGTGGCGGCTTATCGGATGAAATGATTATCTGTTTATTAGATTCGTAAAGCGCATTGAAAGTGTGGAAAAATTCTTCCTGGGTACTTTCTCTACCGGCAATAAATTGGATATCGTCTACTAATAATATATCAACATTTCTATATTTATCTCTGAATTCAACATTTCTGTTAGTTTGAATAGAAGAAATAAGCTCATTCATAAAAGATTCACTGGTAACATACATTATAACTGCTTCGGGGTATTGATCTTTTATATAATTGGCAATAGCCTGCATTAGATGTGTTTTACCAAGTCCTACTCCTCCATATATAAAAAGAGGATTATATGTAAGTCCAGGAGCTTCTGCAACTGCAACACTTGCAGCGTGTGCAAACTTATTACTGCTACCAACAACAAAATTTTCGAAAGAATAGGAAGGATTTAACTTTACAATCTTTGCTGGGTTAGTTTGGTCTGTATTAGAGGAGACATCCAAAAAAGATTTTTCTTCACTCGTTAAAAACACTAAATCGAGTGATTCTTCTGAAATTGGATAGTTTGTTTGTCTTGCTGTGTTTAATAAACAATCTTTTATCGTATTAAGATAACGATCAATGATCATTTTCTTATGCAAATCGCTTGAAACTTCGAAATAAAAGGTGTCTCCATCCTGTTTTATCGGTTTAATTTCCTTTACCCAAGTTTCAAAACTGATGCTTTGGACTTTGTTTTTTATTATAGACATTGTGTTTTCCCAAAGTGGTGAAAATGCAGCCATAGTACCATCCTCCATATATTGTGGATAAGTTCATGTCAACCCACAAACGGTATGGGTTATCCACAGAATTCATTAAATTAAGTGCCTAAAAAGGCAAATTTGCAAAAAAAATTATTAAAAGCGTTAGTTAATCCACAACGTTATCCACAGTCTGTGATTAAAATTATGTAAACCAAACCGCCTTTAAGGGTAATTAATATTACCATATAAACCCCCATTTTAACAATGAAAAGTTTAAAAAAATGAAAAATAATACTGAATATTGTAGAAAATCATAAAAAAAATATTTTAAAATAATAATAATGAATAAAATATTCAAAACAGTATAAAAATAGCGAGAATTATCAATATTGCTAATTTATTTTAATAGAGATTTTTATTTATTGACAGCCAATAATGTTTAATCTATAATATAGTAGTCTTTTTACGTAGAGAAATAAATAAATTTATATATTTTATAAGGTTGCGAGGTAATTAATAAAATGAAAATGACGTATCAGCCTAAAAACAGGCAAAGAAGCAAAGTGCATGGATTCAGACAAAGAATGAAGACAAAAGCAGGCAGAAATGTTTTACAGCGCAGAAGAGCAAGAGGCAGAAAAGTTCTATCTGCTTAAAAGAGGGCGTTTTAAAAGGGCCGCTTAAAAGTGGCCTTATTGTTTACCCTAATGAAGATACAGTATTTTTTAGGAGTAGGAAAATCTTTTTGGATGTATATGTAGTTGAATAGAAGATATTCTTTAAAAAAAAATAAAGAATTTAACTATGTCTATAGAAAAGGAAAATCAGTAGCCAATAGAAACCTAGTTTTGGTTTATGTAAAAAAGAAAAACGATGGTTTAAAGGTTGGATTTTCTGTCAGTAAAAAAATAGGCAAGGCTGTAACACGTAACAGGACAAAGCGTCTATTAAAAGAATCGCTTCGTCAGGTTTTAGATAGAGTAGAGCAAAATACCTTGATGATTTTTATTGCACGACCAGGCATAACAGAACTCGACTATCGCGGAGTTATGAAAAACGTAAAGCATATATTGAAAAGAGCTGATTTGTTTAAAGAAGGAAGATGAAGCTTTTGATTAAAAAGTTTTTACTGGCATTGATTGATTTTTATAAAAAAGCAATTTCTCCATATCTGCCACGCTCGTGCAGATTTACTCCTACTTGTTCAGAATACGCAAAGCAGGCAATAATTAAGCATGGTGCATTTAAAGGTATTGGTCTTGCTATTTATAGGGTATCAAGATGCAATCCTTTTTGTAAAGGCGGACATGATCCGGTTCCATAGATAATAGGGAGGAAGAAAATTTGGGTTTTCTACAAAATAATTTTATATCAGAGTTTTTCGTACAAGTGTTTCACTGGCTAAACAACATATTCCATGATTATGCTTTAGCCATAATAATTTTAACGGTTGCAATTAGAATCATTATGATTCCATTGGATATCAAACAAAAAAAGAGTTCAAGGCAGATGGCACAAATTCAGCCAGAGCTAAGTGCACTTAAAAAGAGACATGCAAACAACCAGCAAATGATGCAGAAAAAGCAACAGGAGTTATATAAACAAAAGGGTATCAGCCCGTATTCAGGTTGTTTACCGATGCTTATACAGCTTCCGATTTTCTTTGCATTTTTTGGATCTTTAAGAGTATTAGCAAGCGAGCAGATGATAACGCTATTAATCGAGGCAGTTAACAACGGTGTTAGTTCAGTAGAGCTGCCAAGTTGGCTTTGGGTTAATAACCTATGGCAGCCTGATTCTGGGCTTTCATCAATATTGCCTGATAGTGAAGACTTTTTAAAGTTCTTACAGCAAAACATGCAATATATTAGTCCACAATCATTATCCATTCTGCAGAGTGAAGGCTTAATTCAATTTAATACAACAGGTCTTGCGATTACTCCTGCATATGAGACTCTTTCTACACAGCTAATCGCTGCAAATGGAAAAGCCGGGTTTATGAATGGTTGGTTCTTGCTGCCGATAATTGCTGGCGCATCACTTTTTATTCAGCAAAAGATCAACACCAAGTTAAATCCATCTATGTCTGAACAACAAGGCGGGAAGATGATGCTTTATTTTTTCCCAATATTTTCAATTTACATTTGTGTAATATCAAGTGCAGCTTTTGCAATTTACTGGGTAGCAGCAAACCTATATGCATTAGTCCAGCTTATTGTAGTAAATAAGTTATTAGATAAACAGGATAAAAAGAAAAAAGAATCAGTTATTGTAAGATAATAACGGTTAAAATATTTTTCATGGTTTTTGGATTATAATAATGGTAGGAAGGGAGCTAATAGGAATATGGACGAATTAATGGCAAAAGGTAAGACAGTAGATGAAGCTATTTCGCAGGGACTTGATGAGATGGGACTTTCATTGGATGAAGTTGAAATAGATATTATTAGTGACGGTTCAAGCTCTTTACTAGGTTTTGGAAAAGCAAAGGTTATGCTTACTAAAAAAAGAGGCATAGCAAAAAATGCTGAAGATTTTTTAACAAATGTTTTTGCAAATATGGGAGTTTCAGCTAACTTAAACATCGAAGAAACAGAAGAACTTCTTTCTGTTGATATCGTAGGAAATAACCTTGGCATTTTAATTGGGCATAGAGGTGAGACTTTAGATGCACTTCAATACTTAACAAGCTTAGTAGTAAACAGAGAAACAGACAACTATAAAAGAACTTTGCTTGATACAGAAAACTACAGAGAAAAAAGAGAAGTAGCACTCATTAAACTTGCTAATAAACTAGCGAAAAAAGTTATTGACACAAACAGAAGGGTTAAACTAGAGCCTATGAATCCTTATGAAAGAAGAGTGATTCATGCTACTTTGCAGGATAATCCGCAAATTAGGACTTATAGTCAAGGTGAAGATCCGCATAGAAACGTAGTTATTGAAAAGATTAGATAATATATTAAAGAATAAGAGCTGTAATGCAGCTCTTTTTTTTATGTAAAAATCAATAAAAATATTAGAGAAATCAGATATATATAAAACACTAGCAATATTGATATAAATTTTACCGTTTTTTAAATGAATAGGCACAGGCTATTATAGTTATAATAAAAGGGGTGGTGAAAACATGTCTATAATAGTTCCGAAAAAACTAAGAACGAAAATATCATTTGAAATAAGAGATGAACTTTTAAAAGAAGTTGATAAAATTTCAAACGAGACTAATAATTCAAGAAATGAAGTTTTGAATATTTTAATAAAGTATGCTGTAGGTGAATATGAAAGCGATTTAGAAGAAGAGGAATAACTATCTTCCCTCAGAAAGCTGTTTTGTCATATCCTTTTTAGCTAAATATTTTCTCCATAGCATGAAGCGATAATTTAAAACAGCGCCAACAAGCACAATAATGCTGCACCAATAAATCCAAATTAGAAATACAAAAATACCGCCTACACTGCCTAATACAACAGGCAGCAAGGAAATTTTACTGAAATACAAAGAAAAGAATTTTGCGATAATAAGCCATAGTACTGTTGTGAAAACAGCACCAGGGAAAGCATGTTTAAACTTTATTTTAACGTTTGTTAAATAGAAATAGAAGAACCAAAATGTAAACAACATCAATATACTCGGGAAAAACAGCCTTAAAAAGTTCCATACAAAAAGAAATTGGGATGAAAGCTGTAATGGATTTAATATACTAAGTGTTATTGGTTTTCCTAAAACTGAAAAAGTAAAGATGGTTGCAAATAGAAATTCAAAAACTAGAGTGAATAAAATAGCCAGATAAGTCCTTTGATAGGGCTTTCTGTTTTCTTTTGCTGAAAATATTGAATCAAAAGAGCTCATCATACTTCTTATGGCTCTTGATGCAAACCATATCGACATAAAACTTGTGGATATAAGTGTAACAGTTTTGTTAGGTATATATATCTGCTTAATTATAGAATAAAAAAGGTCAGTTATTGAAGCAGGAAAAAGATTTTCAACAGCATACAAGGCGCCTTCAGATAAAAACGGAACAATACTAGAAATATAAACTATAGTTACACCTAAAGTAAAAAACGCAACGATAGAATAATAAGCAAGCTCTGCACCCATAGAAGAAATCTCATGATCACTAAAGCTTTTAATTGCGCTAATAACGATTTTATAATATCTGACAAGCAGAGGATGTTTTTTGAAAAAACTCTTTAATTTTTTAAACATACATACATTCCTTTATTATTTTAAAATATTGAAAATTGGTGATTAACAATTTTATTATAAAAAGACAAAAAGACTATAATCCTTTTCTATGTATTCTAAAAGATAATTATACAGTAAATATAAAATATTTCAAATATAAATGTCTATATTGTTTGAAGCGTATAAAGGATTATGATATACTCTTAGAGAATTTTAGTAAAAAAGGAAAATTAAAAGCTCATGAAAAATAGACTAAATTCTATGCACCCTTCACAAGTTTTAGTGATGGGGTTTATAGCACTAATAATTGTTGGTTCTATTTTGTTGAGTATGCCACAAGCAAGCGTAACCGGTATTAGTATAGGGTCTGTAGATGCACTTTTCACATCAACTTCAGCAGTATGTGTAACTGGACTTGTTGTATTAGATACAGGGACGGCCTTTACTTTGTTTGGACAAATAGTAATTTTAATATTAGTCCAATGCGGTGGGCTTGGGTTTATGTCTTTAGCATCTCTAATTTTTCTACTTATCGGAAAAAAGATTACTCTGCGAGAAAGAATATTAATAAAGGAATCCTTAAATGAGTTAACGATATCGAGTGTAGTCAGGCTTGTAAAAATTGTGTTAATCGTTACTTTTTCTATAGAATTGATCGGGGCTGTGATTTTAAGTTTTCGGTTTATACCAGAGTTTGGAATAAGCGCAGGGATATATCGAAGCGTATTCCATTCAATTTCAGCGTTTTGTAATGCTGGATTTGATATTATGGGTGGATTTAAAAGTTTTTCGAATTATGTTGCAGATCCACTAATAAACCTTACATTTATAGCTCTGATTGTTCTAGGTGGGCTGGGGTTTGTTGTTTTAATAGATATTTATAATAAATTTATAAATTGGAGAAAAGCCAGGTTATCACTTCATACTAAGCTTGTGCTTATATCAAGTGCTGTTTTAATTATGATTGGGCTGGTGCTTTATTTTTCTCTTGAGTTAAAAAACCCAAAAACACTTCAAGGTCTAAGTACAAAAGGAAAGATTTTTAGCGGTATTTTCCAATCGATTACTCCTAGAACAGCAGGTTTTTCGACTATAGATCAAGGGCAGCTTACAACTGGATCTAAATTTTTAACTATGATATTGATGTTTATTGGCGCATCACCCGCAGGAACAGGCGGAGGAATAAAGACCACGACTGCAGTTGTTGTGTTTTTGCTTATTACAAGTGTTGTAAAAGGAAGCCAAGATATAACGGTAATGAAGCGTAGGATAAGAAAAGATATCGTTCTTCGAGCAGTCACTCTCTTTGTTGGCGGGTTAAGTTTGGTTGTATTTATGACAATGTTACTTCTAATAATAGAAAGCGGAAAAGGCGGAATATTTACATTTGAAAATATTTTATTCGAATCGTTTTCTGCTTTTGGAACTGTTGGGCTAGGGACAGGCATAACTCCATATTTAGAACCGTTAAGCAGAATAGTAGTAATTATATCGATGTTTGCCGGCAGAGTCGGGCTTATGACGGTTATGTATGCTATTGCAAGCAGAATGAGCAAACACGAGGATAAGATAAAATATACCGAAGATAATGTTATGGTAGGATAAAGAGATTTAAAAGAGGTAAGAAAAGATGAAAAAGCAATTTGTAGTATTTGGGCTCGGAAGATTCGGAAGCAGTGTAGCAACTTCATTAACTCAAACAGGAAATGATGTTTTGTGTGTTGATACGAGTGAACACTTGGTAGATGACATTGCTCCTTATGTTACTCACGCTGTTCAGGCAGATGCAACGGACGAAAAAGCACTAAAAGCGATTGGAACCAGTAACTTTGATGTTGCAGTTGTTGCTATTGGTGGAGATATACAAGCAAGTATTTTAATCACCTTACTTTGTAAAGAACTAGGAGTAAAGTATGTTTTAGTAAAAGCTCAAAGTGAAATACATGCAAAGGTGCTTGAAAAAATCGGAGCAGATAAAATCGTGTTTCCTGAAAGAGATATGGGCATTAAAGTTGCACATAACTTAGCTTCTGAAAACATTTTAGATTTCATAGAGCTATCGCCAGACTATAGTATGATGGAAGTGGATACTATACAAAAATGGATAGGCAAGACTTTAAAGCAGCTAAACTTTAGACAGCATTATAATTTAAATATCATGGCTATAAAGAATGATGCAGGAGATATTAATGTAAATCCTGCTGCCGATGATATAATAGAAAAGGGCGACAACCTTGTTGTTACTGGTTTAAATGAAGAAATTCGAAAACTTGTTGAATTTATAGCAAAAAACAAATAATGAAGTTTATAAATAATGCTTTCCCAAATATGGATTTTGACCCCGATATTAAGGGATATAAAAAAATGAGAGAGCCAAGCATGATTAAATTAGTAAGGCTCTCTATTCCTGTCGGATTATCAATATGTATTTTGCTATTTTTTACTGCTCAAATACTAACTAAAACTTCTCTTACACTGTACATCCCTAAAATTGGAATAGGTATGCCCTTCTCTTTTTTATTTTGGGCTTTAATTTTTGCTTTTTTTAATGTTTTTATGCTTATTATCCATGAAGTATTACATGCTATAGTTTTTCCGGAAAAACTTTCTTCAGACAATATTGTTTTTGGCGCGCATAAAAATGGAGTAGTTTTTACTTTTTATAAAGAAGATATGAAAAAGCAAAGAATGCTGCTGTCGTTGGCTGTTCCGTTTTTACTTTTAAGTGTTGTTTCATTAATAATTATTATAATTTTAGATATAAACAAAACACTTTTAATGATTGGTCTTTTGTATCATGCATTTTGCAGTGCTGGAGATATAATTGGCATGTTTTTGATAATAAAATACACTCCGAGAGATTGCTTTTAAAAAACAAGGGATATCATACATATTATATTGAAAATATTTAATATTAGTAAAGAGGCTTAATCCTCGTAGCCTACGGATAAAGCTGTATGTTATTTTTTTCGCCCGACAATACAAGCGGGCGAACAATATTTTTATTAAAATCAGAGGATGGGCTGGCGCTGGTAAAAATCCAACTACCTCATTATCTTTTAAAAAAATCGTTAATTCTTTAAGCTTTTATTATTAGCATTCGCAAAGGCGAAAACTTCTCTTATTGTTTTTTAATAAAATTAAAAAACTTTTTATCGCTTAAAAAAATATATCATCTTTTATAAAAACTATTAAGCATTTTTTAACAATCAGCAAAAAGGAAAATCAGATTGAAGCAAATTTTTAAGACCTAAAGAGAAGAATCTCGATATCGTCATTAAATATTATAGCTTCTCTTTAGGTCTTAAAATATTGTCGGTTACCGATAGTAATCATTGGACCATTAAGAAAGATAAACCATTGTTTTTTACCAAAGAGTTTGTTGCTTTAAAAACAATCTTTTTTCGTCTTTATATAAAATAAAGATTTTTTCGGATGTTTTTTTCAGCATGCTTTAGTTTTTTAAAGTACATATAAAGTTAGCTTCAAACCAGCGCTCCATTTATTAAAACAGCTACGATTCAAAAACCTCTTTACGCTAGTTATTATATGGAAATATTCAAAAAGTATTTGTGGTAATAGTTGGTAATATTTATTTTACAGAAGCAACACCTTGAGCATCAACTATTATCATTTCCCATGCTTCTTTTTCAATATCAGAAACAATCTCATCAAAGTATATACTCATATTAACAAGTTTACTTTTTAATGAATTAAAATCAGCATTCGATCCATCAAAAGATAAGATTTTATCACTATCTTGCTCAGTTAATGAATTATATACATTTATTGCTTTGGCAATACTATTTGCATTTTCGCTTGTTTCGGGGCTCTGCACCATAGATGATTTTATAGACTGGATAAAAGGCGATAATTCATCTGATTGTTCATCTATCCCGCTAGGCTGTTGTTCAGATGTACTTTCTTCCTCATCGTTATTTATAAGACTGCGGATACCAGCGCTAAAAAAAGATGCTGAAAAAGCCAGAACGATAATTAATACGACAATAGTGAAAAAAATTCTTTTTAAATTCATGTAGTTCTCCTTATAATGCAATAAAATATAACATTTTGACTTATTATATAATATTACCTATCAGCTGTACAAGCATAAAAAAATTAAATTTTAATGAAATATAATATAAAAGATGTTATACTGTATCGGGTTTTGAATACTAAGTATCAATTAAACGGAGATAACATGAAGAACAAAGGAATTAGATTTTTAACACAAGCAGCAATTATTGCAGCGATATATGCGACGCTTACTATTGTTTTAGGGTTTATGAGCTTTGGAGTAGTGCAGGTTAGAATAGCCGAGGCGCTTTGTATATTGCCGTTTTTTACACCGGCAGCTATACCAGGATTATTTGTAGGATGTTTTATAGGGAATTTATTTGGACCAAATTTAGGGATTTGGGACATTATAGGTGGAAGCTTAGCAACTTTAGTTTCTGCTTATTTAGCATCAAAAATAAAAATAAAGTGGTTGGTTCCTCTTCCAGCAGTAATAATAAACGCAGTATGGGTTGGATATCTGCTATATAAAGTATTAGAACTTCCTTTATTACCTTCTATGGGTTCAGTGGCGTTAGGGCAGATAGTTGCTTGCTATGTTATTGGCTTACCTTTACTACTTATACTTGAACGCTATGGGAAAAAGATATTTACCTAAGAAAATTTAAATAATAAAAAGGAGCAGCATAATATGCTGCTCCTTTTTTTTTAAAAACTACTTTATTTCTTTATATCCAAAATAATGTTGAAGTGCCTTTGGGATTTTAACACTGCCATCCGCTTGTTGATAGTTTTCTAATATTGCTGCAAAAGTTCTGCCGACGGCTAAACCGCTTCCGTTTAATGTATGCACAAATTCAGGTTTCGACTTTGCATCTCTCCTAAATTTAATATCTGCACGTCTTGATTGAAAATCCTCGCAATTTGAACATGATGAAATTTCAACATATCTATTATAGCTGGGCATCCAAACTTCTATATCATATGTCATAGCTGCTGAAAAACCTGTATCTCCTGTGCAAAGTACGATTACTCGATATGGAAGTTCTAACTTTTGCAATATGCTTTCAGCATCAGCTAATAGTTTTTCAAGTTGATTGTAAGAATACTCTGGTTTACATAATCTAACCAACTCCACTTTGTTAAATTGATGAAGCCTTATTAATCCTCTTGTGTCTCTTCCTGCACTTCCAGCTTCAGATCTAAAGCAAGCTGAGAAGGCGGTATGAGCTATGGGAAGAGTGTCTGCTTCTACAATGCTTTGTCGATACATGTTAGTTACAGGAACCTCGGCTGTAGGGATTAAAAACGATTCTCCGTCACTAAGCATAAAAGCATCTTCTTCGAACTTAGGTAGCTGTCCTGTCCCTTCCATAGTATGTCTTTTTACTATATATGGGGGCATAACCTCTTCATATCCGTTTTCACGTGTATGCGTTTCGAGCATAAAGTTTATCAAAGATCTTTCAAGTGCTGCACCTTTGTTTTTGTAAAGTGCATATCTAGAACCGCTTATCTTTGATGCTGCTTCAAAATCGAGCATATTTAAATCTTCGCCTATTTCCCAATGTGGTTTGGGTTTAAAATCAAAAGTAGAAGGAGTGCCGATTTTTTTTATCTCTACATTTTCACTTTCGTCCTTCCCTACTGGTGTTTTTTCTCCTGGCAAATTTGGCGTTTTTAATAAAATTTCACGAAGCTCACTGTTTAGAGCTAAAAGATCAATATCCTTTTGCTTAATATCTTCACCGAGTATCTTCATGTCTTGCATAATAGAAGCAACATCCTTGCCCTCTTTTTTCAGCATTGGGATATTTTTAGATGTCTCATTACGCTTAGCTTTAAGTTGTTCTACACTTACGATGATTTCTCTTCTCTTTGTATCTAGATCTAAAACCTTGTCGACAAAGCCTGTGATGCCTCTGGTCTCCATCGCTTTTTTAACTGCTTCTGGATTTTCTCTAATCCTTTTAATGTCTAACATTCATTTAACCTTTCAAAAATATTATATACTTTAAGTATAAAACTAATTAATAACTTAATAATTAATCATATCAATTATAATAGAGGATGCGGAAAATGCAAAGAGAAATTTTTGATAAATATAAAGATGAGATATATGGTATAAAAGATTTTGAATATAAAACGTCTTTGGCGATATTAACTGTTCTTGAAATTTTAGTGGATAAAGAGGTCGTAACAGGAAAAGAACTTAAAGAAAAAGCTAAATTACTAAATGAACTTACCATGTATGACGAAGAAGTTTTATAGTGAATAAGATTAATAAAATATGATATAATCCTCGTATGGAAAGACAAGATTTTATAAAAGACGGTTATAACTATGAGTATTATTTAATTAGAAAAAGCATAAAAAATGTTAGAATGACTGTAGACAGCGATATGAAGATTATCGTTTCTGCACCTACTTATGTTTCTAAGCGAAAAATAGAGAGCTTTATCCATCAAAATAAGGCGTTTATAGATAAAAACATCTCTAAGAGGCAAGGTGTTTTAGAACACCACAACATAAAAGAGTTTAAAACTGGAGAATATTTTCTCCTTCTTGGCGAAAAGACTAGAATAGTTTCTAAAAAATTCTTTGAAAATAAAGTATTTATTGAAGATGATGCTTTATTTATTTTATTAGAAGAAAATACTTTTGAAGAAAGAAAAAAACAGTTCGAAAGGTTTATAAAAAATACAGCGAAAAAGCTATTCAATGAAATGTTAGATGAAAAATATCCTTATTTTTCAGATAAAATAAAGCAAAAACCAAAAATCACAATAAGAAAGATGAAGACAAAATGGGGATCCACAAACCCTTCAAAAAACAAGATTACGTTAAACACAACGCTTTTATATGCACCAAAAAACTTGATCGAATATGTAATAATCCACGAGCTTTGTCATTTTTATCACTTAAACCATTCTAAAGAGTATTATAATTTTCTTTATAAAGTTATGCCGGATTTTAAAGAAAGAAGAAAAGCTCTTCGCAGTAAATACGGTTTTTTGATATAATATTTTAGATTACTCAAAGAACAAGGGATAGCTTGGCTGATAATATGTAAACAAATCCAAGACCAAAGGCAGTTCCTGCTATCACAGATTTTTGAATATTAAAAACTTTATAATACAAAAAGGCAGAATATAAGAGACATGCAAAATATGTGATTTTTATATGCTCAAAGACACTTTCATTTATTGCGCAAAAGAAGGAAAAAAAGAAAGTGTTTGTAACACTATAAAGATAATGAAAAAGAGCACTTAGTAAAAACAACGCAAGTGCACCAATATAAAATGAATATTTTTGTTTTTTTAGCAAATTCAAAAAAATCAATCCTCTTCATAGACTTATTTATATATTCTATGAACTAAGATTGATTTTTATTACCATTTAATACATTTCAGATATTAGTAAAGATTAAAATTACAGCATATCTTTTTTTGCAAGGATATATGCGATTACCCCGGTAAAAAGAAAAGCACCACCTATGATAGCCCAAAACCCAATCGGGTTTCCGCTAAACGGCACAGGAACATTCATGCCCCAAAAGCTTGCAAACAAAGTCGGTATTGCTATAATAATTGTTAAAGATGCTAACAGCTTCATTACCATGTTAAGGTTGTTAGAGATTATCGAAGCAAAAGTTGTCATCGTTCCTGATATAATATTTCGATAAATCAGACACATCTCAATCGCCTGCTTGTTTTCTATTATTACGTCTTCTAAAAGTTCTGTATCTTCTGGATATTTTTTTAATGCATTAGTCTTAAGCATCTTTTCTAAAACAATTTCATTTGCTTTTAAATTTGTTGAAAAGAATACCAAAGATTTTTCTAACTTTAACATTTGTACAAGTTCTCGGTTTTTCATTGATTTATGCAATGCATTTTCGACTTGTGTTGTTGCCTTGTCTATTTGACGAAGATATTGAAGATATTTCGCTGAGTTTTTATAGAGAAGTTGGAAAACAAAACGCGTCTTCATTTTTGTATCAAACGTTTTAACTCTGCCCTCATAAAAATCTTCGATAATAGTCGTGTCTTCAAGACAAACAGTAATGATGTTATCTTTAGCTAAAATAATACCCAATGGGATTGTATTGTATAAAAAAGATATACCTTCTGGCTGAACAACTGGTATTGCAACAATTATCAGCCTTACACCATCTTCGGTTTCAAATCGAGAAGATTCCTCTTCATCCAAAGCTGCCTTTAAAAAGTCCATGTCAATCTTTAGACTTTCAGAAATATGACCTAGTTCACCTGAATTAGGATCTTCAAGATGAACCCATGCACCAGGCTCAATTTTATTTATCTCTTCTAAACCATTTTCTTGTGTTTTAAAAATTTGAATCATTTTCTTTCACCACCTAACTTTTTGTCAGCGAAAGAACCGAAGTTTTTGTTTTATTCAATATGCTTTTAAATATGTTATTTATATTTGTAAACATAAAGTGGTGGGATTAATTTTAAAACTTTATACTTTAAAGCCACAATGAGCAAAACAAAAAATGCGATATTTTCGCCTAAATTTTAAATTTGTTCGTTTGGGTCCCGCATCCACGTCTACTCACCTGCCTTTTTTATAAATTTTGTCCTTATGTATTATACTCCCCAAGTTGACTATTAGCAACCAAAAAAACCAAACAATTATTACTATTTACAAAATAAAAAGCCTAAGGATATAAATCCAAAGGCTTCATAACTTAAATTAAGATGTTAAACAAAGATATTCTCTTTATTATTGACAATAAAAAAACCTTTTTCGTTTAACGTATTTTCTCTGTTATATTTCATTGGTGTTTTGTCCATCTGCATAAATATTGCACCTGACTGCTCTGCAATACATTGCATTGCACATGTATCCCATTCGCACGTTAATCCAAAGCGATAATAGATGTCCGCTTTGCCTTTTGCAACCATACAGCCTTTAAGTGAGCTGCCGCATGAAACTAAATCTGAAATTTTATCTTTGTTATTTTCGATTAGAATATCTAACTTTTCACTTCTATGAGATTTACTGCCTACAAGCAATAGATTTTTTGTTTTATCAGTAACTTTTAATTTTCTTTCTTTCTCGTTTTTTTTATAAAAACATCCATAACCTTCAGCAGCATAGTAAAGTTCTTTAAGATAAGGTGCATATATAACACCCATAACAGGATTTCCTTTAAAAACCAGAGCTATGTTTACTGTAAACTCTCCGTTTTTCTTAACAAATTCTTTTGTACCGTCTAAAGGATCTATTATAAAACAATAATCTTTATCCATTCTAGATTTATCGTCTTTTTCCTCTTCTGAAAGATAAGCAACATTAGAATCAATAAAAACATTTTTTAATCCGTCTAAAATAATTCCGTTTGCTGTTTTGTCTGCCTTTGTTAAAGGAGAAGAATCATCTTTATATTCCACATAAAAATCGTTGTTGTAGATTTCCATTATTGCTTTTCCTGCTTCTACTGCTAAAGTTTTAGATAGCTCTAAAGCTTTTATTATATCCATTTATATTATCCTTTGGCTTAAACCGCCAAAAAAAGCAGAGCAGAAAGCCGCTCCGCTTTTTCCTTTCGTCTATAAATCTTTTATTAAAATCCTAAAGCTTCAAGCTCTTCAATTAACTTATCAACAGCCTTCTCAATAGAAATATCTGTTGTGTCAATAACTATTTCTGCATTTACAGGAGCTTCATATGGATCCGATACACCGGTAAAGTTTGGAATCTCTCCATTTCTAGCTTTTTTATAAAGTCCTTTTACATCTCGTTTCTCACATACTTCTAAAGGTGTACTTACATAAATCTCGATATACTCAGGTCCAATAATTTCCCTTGCTTGTTGTCTATCAGATATGTATGGAGATACAAACGAAGTTAAAACGACCAACCCGGCTTCATTCATCAGCCTTGTCACCTCTGAAACACGGCGAATATTTTCTACTCTGTCTGCTTCTGTGAATCCAAGGTTTTTATTTAGCCCATGTCTTACGTTATCTCCATCAAGCAGCATCGTATGTTTTCCTAATGCAACCAATCTTTTTTCTAATTCATTAGCTAATGTAGATTTACCAGAACCTGAAAGACCTGTAAACCAAAATGTATAAGGTTTCTGGCTTTTTTGCTGGGCTCTTATTGCTCTATCTATATCGCTTTTTTGCCATACGACGTTTTCAGAACGTCTAAGTGAATGTTCAATAACACCACATGCAGAGGTCATGTTTGTTACTCTGTCTATTAAGATAAAACCACCAAGTGCATTGGTCTTTTCGAATGAATCAAAGACTATTGGCTTTGAAGTAATAATATCACATGACGCAATTTCATTTTTAATCAATTTGTTAGCAGATAAATGCTTACCTGTGTTTATGTCTAGTTTATATTTTATAGTTAATACAGTAGCTGGTATAGATATTGTTCCGCATTTTAATATATAGTTTCGACCGGCAACAAGATGATCGGCATCCATCCAAAGCAACGTTGAAGTAAACATATCGCTTACTTCGGGTTTTCCACCAGAAATTAAAACGCATCCACGTGAAACATCGATTTCTCGATCTAGCTGGATAGTCACAGGCTGACCTGCTATTGCATTCTTTAATTTCTTATCAGAAACATGGATAGATTTAACCTTTGCGGTCTCTTCATTTGGAAGGACTAAAAGTTCATCCCCTACGCTTATGCTTCCGCCTTCTATTTGTCCTTGGAAACCACGGAAAGTATGATTCGGTCTGCATACTCTTTGAACAGGCATAACAAAACTACTATCTATTGCTTCTTGCTCTACGTCAATATCCTCTAAATATTCTAGCAAGCAAGCACCTTTATACCATGATGTATTAGGTGAAGGTTCTGTTAAATTGTCGCCTTCTGTTGCTGAAACAGGGATAATATGTATCGATTTAAAGTTAAAATTTGCTGAAAGAGATTTAAACTCTCGCTGAATGTCTTCAAATCTAGATTTATCATAATCTATAAGGTCCATTTTATTAACAGCCAAAATTACATTTTTTATGCCCATCAGAGAGCATATTCTTGCATGACGTCTTGTCTGAGATGCTACGCCGTTTGAAGCATCAACTAAAATAATTGCAAGATCTGCAAAAGAAGCACCTACAGCCATGTTTCTTGTATATTGCTCATGTCCAGGACAATCTGCAACAATAAAAGAGCGTTTTTCAGTTGTAAAATATCTATATGCCACGTCAATAGTGATTCCTTGTTCTCTTTCGGCCATAAGACCATCTAAAAGCAAAGAATAATCTATTTCTCCACCACGACTACCTACTTTACTGTCTAGCTCTAGTGCGTTTTCTTGGTCTGCAAAAAGGAGCTTTGCATCATATAGCATATGTCCTATAAGTGTGGATTTTCCATCATCAACAGAACCACATGTTAAAAACTTTAAGATGCTTTTCATTTAAAAATACCCCTCTCTTTTGCGTCGTTCCATGCTGCCGGCAGCTTCATTATCGATAACCCTGCTTGTACGCTCTGACGCAATTGCGGCAAGAGTTTCTTCTATAATCTCATCCAAAGTATTTGCTGTAGATTCAAACCCACCGGTTAGAGGATAACAGCCCAATGTTCTGAAACGAACATCTTTCATCTCTGGTTTTTCATCAGGGTAAAGACGCATTCTATCATCATCCACAAGGATTATGTTTCCGTCATGCACAACTATTGGTCTTTTCTTTGAAAAATATAGAGGAACGATTTCTATGTTTTCTCTTTTTATATATTGCCATATGTCCTTTTCTGTCCAATTTGAAATAGGAAAAACACGCATGCTTTCACCTTTATTTATCGCTGTGTTAAAAAGCTTCCACATTTCTGGTTTTTGGTTTTTAGGATCCCAAGCATGTGCTTCATTTCTAAACGAAAAAATTCTTTCTTTCGCACGTGATTTTTCTTCGTCTCTTCTCGCACCACCAAAAGCAGCATCAAACTCATATCTATCCAGTGCTTGCTTTAATGCCGCTGTTTTCATTATATCTGTATATGCTGCGCCATGATCGAAAGGATTAAGACCTTGTTTAACACCCTCTTTATTAGTATATACGATCATTTCAATCCCATGCTTTTCAGCAACATGAGTTCTAAATGTTATCATTTCTTTGAACTTCCATGTTGTGTCTATATGCATAAATGGAAAAGGCGGTTTTTCAGGATAAAATGCCTTCAATGCAAGGTGTAACATTACAGAACTATCCTTGCCAATTGAATATAACATAACGGGCCTTTCGCATTCCGCTGCTACTTCACGCATAATATAGATGGCCTCTGCCTCTAAATTATCTAAATGTGTTAAACTACTCATATATTCTCCTTAAAATTATTATCATATCAATAAATCCATTCTATAATAGTGCAATTCTTATAATTAATCAAGATAGTTTATTTAAATTCTTTTGGCAAACGAGATGAAAACATAAAAAGTCTCCTCTCAACCACTTGTAAAACAACCATATGAGGTTCATATTCATCTAAAATGCTATAAAAGTTGCTTGCATCCCCATCACTTAAAAATGCTTTCTCATAATGGATGACATATGTTTTTTCAAAAGTGTTATAAAAATATGGTTTCATTGCATTTGAATAAGAATCTCTAATTATTAGTATCGATTTATTATTTAATGCATTTTTATTTTCGTATAGCTGAAGATTCTGCCATGTCTTTTCTTCTTCTAAATATTTTTCTTCTATTTGTGTTTGTGGAGAAAAATTCACATTAGTTTTAAAGTCGTTATATCTGCCTGCCATTCCTAATGTTTTTTGAAGCGAATAATTATCAAAATCTTCTTTTTCATATCCAAAAAACTTAACTTTTTCAAGCTCATATCCAGAGTTAAAAATTAGATTATCCATTATTCCTTCATAACCAAAGTAAGCACCCAAAGTAGACCAATGTCCATCTGACTTGTAATAAAGGTCATCACCATATTCTGCTTTTTTACTCGATATGATTGGTGCTAAATTTAAAACTTTATGAGAATTAATAAAATCCCCTGACTTCTTAAATAATGCTTCTGTATAGTTGCTAGAATCACTAACGGTTACCCAGCTTGGGAGATGCTCAGAGTACATGCTTTCTTTGTCAGGAGCTACTACAAATAGAAAAGGAATATCCTTATTAGTTAAATAATTATCCAAAGATAATAAACGTGACAAATAGCTATCCAAATCTCTTTCTTCAAAATCAAAAATATTCCTGTATTTATCAATTGCATTTTCATACTGATTGCCAAAGAAAAGCCAATTATTTTTTCCAACAACAATATAATGAGGTCGGCAAGATACGCTTATTTTATGATTTAATGTAGCCCATATTGAAATCATATTTTTTCTAAAAGACAAATGGTCTGAAAACCAGCTTTCAAAAGTAATTGGTTTTTCAGCAGAGTTATATACATCAATCAGGGTTGTTGCATAACGTTTATCAAATTTATATATATCATTTTCATTGATATTTTTAAAAACAGGAATAAGCAAAGCAGGCACAAATAATATAATTAAAACTATTAAAATATAAATTTTCTTATTAAAATCTTTCATGTAGATTCACATTAAACAAAAAGTCGAAAAATTTCTGCTCTTTCCTTTCTAAAAATATTAAAATCTAAAGTATATAAACGGATTATAAGCACCGCTGTATATGCTTGTTATACTTAGTAAAAACAGCAAGATAACAACTACCGAAAAGATATTTTTTTGAACAGAGCCAGTGCTGTCACACTTTTTCTTAAGCCAAATCATGAAACCTAAACTTGCTATAATCCCAAAGACAAATGCAATCACTACATCGTTTTGGAGATATTCACGTGAGACTCTAAAGAGTTGTCCGCTAAATGATTTAGGGATAAACATCGTCTTTAAAAAATCAACAGCATAAGTTAATGTTTCACTTCTGAATAAAACCCATCCAATCATTACGACTAAGAGAGTATATATATGTCTTATAGCTTTCGGTAGCTTTTCTAAAATTTTACTTAAAAAACCACGTTCGATAACTAGGAAAAATCCATGCCACAAACCCCATATTACAAAGTTCCAAGCTGCACCATGCCAAAGCCCGCAGATAAAGAATACGATTACAAGATTTATATATGTTCTAATTCTTCCTTTTCTGTTTCCGCCTAACGGAAAATAAAGATAATCCCTAAACCAAGAAGATAAAGAGATATGCCATCTGCGCCAAAAATCCTGTATACTTTTTGCGATATATGGCAGCTTGAAGTTTTCTTTAAGTTCAAAACCAAAGATTTTTGCTAAGCCAATTGCCATATCTGAATATGCACTAAAATCAAGGTAAATTTGAAGTGTATAAGCAATAACACCCACCCATACAAGAGAAGTGTGAAGTTCTGAAGAAGGAAGATCAAAAATTCCATCTGCAGCTCTTGCGACTGTGTTTGCAAGAAGCACCTTTTTAGTAAAGCCTGCCATAAACCTCAGCATGCCTTCATATACACTATTTAGAGTTATCGTTCTTTTATTGATCTGTTTATAGATATGAGAGTATCGAACTATAGGACCAGCAATCAACTGAGGGAAAAACGAAACGTACAATGAAAAATTCAACAGACTTTTTGTGCTTTCAACATTTCCAAAATAAACATCTAATGTATAGCTTAATGCTTGGAAAGTATAAAAACTAATACCCAACGGTAAAATTATATTTTTAATAATAAGCGGTACTTCCCATGAAATTCCGAATATACTTAATAGAGCAGATGCATTGCTGCCTAAAAATGAAGCATATTTAAAATAAACTAGGAGCGAAAAACTAAATATAAGGGTTAAAATAAGGACAGTTTTTTGAAAGGCAGTTCTTTTTTCTCCTTTTACTAGAAGAACACCGTTTTTACCTTTTGTCATTAAAAGACCGGATGTATAGTTTGTTAATATCATTGTAATAAGAATTAGGGTGTCTTTTCCACTACCCCATAGAATAAAGAAAAGGCTTCCTAAAAGAAGAATAATATTTGAAGCTTTTAAGCTGAACTTCCAACAGATAACATAAAGAAGAAGTAGGCCAGGCAAAAATGCAAATAAAAAGATTGAAGATGAAAAAACCATATAAATTATTTGACTTTAAACTTAGCAAATATTATGCAAGTTTTTATAAGTGTCAACAGCCTCGCTTCCCTAATTTTTGTATTCGATTCATTTACTGCTTTTAGTTCTCTTACATAGTCATAAGATTTATTATAAGGACTTATTTCAAACTAAATGCGCTTTTTTCTAATACTTATTTTACTCTTAAGTTCTTTGATTTTTTTTACTTTTTCAGGACTAAGAGCTTGAAAAAGATACTCTTTAAAAAGAGTATATATTGATTTATTAGGAACAACATGCACTCTGGTGTTTATATCATGCATAACTTTATTAAAATCATCACATCTTAACCCGAACAAGTTTAGAAGCTCTCCGCTAATAGATCTTAACATATGATATTGACTGTTCATTTGCAAAGTTGCATACGTATCTGCAATTACATGTCCGGCAAAATAGCCTTCGTTTTGTACAACGTACGGATATAGTCTTTCATAAGCATGCAACAGGGTTCCGTTTGTATCGTTTGGCTCTGTAGGAAAATCTTCATAAGTTAAGCTATTATCACACAAGGGTAAAAGTGCATCTCCTCTAAACCAAAACATTGTGCCTAAAGGAGCAAGGGGAGGTTTGTTTTCTTCTATTAAAACATTAACATTGCATTTTTTAGCAAGTTCTTTTGTATTTTCAAAGTTCAAAATCCATTCTCTGCCTATCGTTGTAAATAAACCTGCGTGAAAAGGTAATGTAGGAGAAAGTATACCAAGCCTTGAATTGCTTTCAAAAGTTCGGATGATGTTGTTTACATAATTCTGTGATTTCAATATATTCTCAAAACATTGATAAGAAAAAGTTTCACCAACACAATATGGTGAAAACTGAGAAGTTTTTTTATCATGTGCATAGCATATAATATCATAATCAGCGACTACATCACGACACCCAAGGAGTAAAGAACTCACGTCTCTTCCTCTGTTTCCGATAACTCTTACTTCAAGCTTTTCACATATTAAAGTTGAAAACACTTTTTCTATTTCTTTTTTTTTCTCTTCGTTGTTTGTAGTTAAAAATACGTGCGTTTCCTTGGGCATAGATTTAGCATAGTTTAAACAGTATTTAAATAAATCAGGGTAATATAAATGCATACAAAGAGCAACAGTTTGCTTATTATGATTTTCTTTTTTAGGAATATCATAATCGCTTGGAAGCATATAAGTTAGACCCAGCGCATTTTTAATATCATGCTGATTCGCTACCCTTAAAATATTATCCCAGATTAAATTTTCATCATATTTTAAATTTTCTTTGATATACTCAAATGTTTTTATCGTATATTGTCCTAGTGTATACTCTAAAGTTTTTGTCATATCCATATAAAATAATTCAGAATATAAAAATGGAGATTGTTTTTCTTTTAGCGATATATATGGCGCTGTTAAAAGCGGATTATATGAATAATCCTTTATGTCGTCTGTAGATAGATATGAAGCGCACTTAAATCCCTTTTTCATAAAAATAGATGTCGGTTTTATATTAAACTTAAAATCAGACCTACCCTCTTCCTTAATATACGTTATACTCGAAATGAATTTCATAAAAACTTTGCTATTAATTAGAGGACTTCTAACTGCAAAAAACGACCACGTTAAAAAACTTGGCATCACAGATAAATTTCTCTTTTTGTGAAACACACTCTCTCTTATATTCATCTCATGTTTATAAATCCAATGCAGCCCCCAAAAATCTATATCCTTTTTATCCATAGAATCAAACATATTGTCTAAGGAATAAAATGGGCCCAAAAGGCTGTTATCAAAAAATAATATTTCATCATAAACCTCTTTTTCCTCAGTACTTAAAAAATTATAGCCCAACTTATAAGCATTCGGTCTATATCCTTTTTCGCATTTTAAAATGATATCTGTAAATTTTAAAATTTTCTTCTTACTTATGTCGCTAAGCTCACCATTATAGACAAAAACAAGCTTGTCAAAATGTTTACTAATTTTTTCTAACAAAAAGGCATAGCTCGAATCGAATATGCCATCTTTATCTTTAAAATAATATATACCTAATCGGTTTTTTGCTTTTTTGTTCAAAATCATTATTTATCCTTAACTATCCATTCAAAATTTTATTTATTTTATCAGCATTACCGTAGACTAATGGCGAATCGTATGGTCTGTCAGGGAAAACGCCATATTCAAGTTTTATGCTAAATCCTTTTTCTTTTATAAAGCCTTCAACAACATCTTTTAACCTTTGAGGTTTTCCACTGCAGCAATTTATTACGCCATCAACTGTTTTTTGGTTTGCGATTTTTGCTATCTGCATACCGAGTGTATCTACATCAATAAAGTCATATTCATTCATACCCGTAGTAAATGGAAAAAGTTCTTTTCCTTCCTTTTCGGCTTGAATTAGCTTTGTAAATATTGAGGAGTTTTTCTCATCATCACCTAAGATATAATATGCCCTTACCCACTGAAGAACAGTATCGGTATTTTCAAGTTCTAAAGTTAAAGAACGTCTTAGGCTGTCTTTACTTATTCCATATAATGAACGTGGGTTTGTCGGCGTATCCTCATTTATTTCACCTTCGAAATATCCGACTTCATGCATAGAGCCCATAATAACAACTTGTTTCAGACCTTGCTTTATCATAGACATTACAAATGAATAATGGTCTGATAAATTTTCCATATGTGCTCTTGAATTATGTTGAAAGCCATCTTTCCAAGCCAAATGAATCATCACATCTGGTTTTCCAATCCTTGAATATAGATTATCTTGCTCGTTAAATATATCGATAATGTGTTTTTCTGCTCGATCATCTATATCATCGGTTACAAAATCTATTGCTATAACATGATTGTTCAAATCTAAAAGATTTTTTACAAGATGTCTGCCGATATATCCTCCTGCGCCTGTAACCATAACTATTAATGCCATAATAATACTCCAATATTCCTCAATAAAACTTGCTTTAAACAAAAATTTAAGCCTATAAAAAATAAATTTTATACGCCTTATTTTATCAAAAACATTATACAACAATTATTGCCATTTAACAACAGAATATATGATGTTTTAAAGCATTATGGAGTAAGCAATTGTTTAGCAATAGTAAGCTTTATTCCGCCTTGATGTTCTTTAGATTCTAAGGCAACAAGAACCAATCTGTCATAAGATCCATCCATCCAAAAACCGGCAAACCATGAAATCTCTTTGGTCTTAGAAGTGCCGACTTCCGCTGTTCCGGTTTTTCCTGCAATGTTAACTTCGGGCATATTAACTCTTCTACCTGTGCCTCGAGTTATAACGCCTTCTAAATACGGCATCATTATATCGTATGTCTTGTCGTTAAATACGTCATTTATTTCTATTTTTTGAGTAAGAGTATCTATTAGAACATGCTTGTTTCCTTGGGTCTGTTTCACTTCTTTAATTATAGTGGGCATAACAGAATCACCAGTCCCATTTGCATACGCAGTAAACAAACTTGCCATTTGGATTGGAGTCACTAAAAGCTCTCCTTGTCCATAGCCCATATCTGCTAGCATCCTTGGATAACATTCGGATCCATCATTTAATATATTGGATCTTTTAACAGGTATATCAAAATCAAAACCTGCCTCAAAACCAATACTCGCTAAATAATCTTTCATGTCATCAGGACCAAGCTTTAAGGATGCCCATGCAAAATATATATTATCTGAAAAAATCAATGCATTTTCCAAAACTAAAGGGCTGGCGTTTGCAATAACTCTTGTTATTGGTGGAGAATTCCAATCTCTTCGGTTTGGGAGCCATTGGTTGTTTACAATCGTTCCTTCGAATGCTGAGTATTGGTTTATAACTTTTTGCTCCAACGATGGAATAATCGTAAAAGGTTTTATTAGAGACCCAGGAGGATATAAGCCTTGGGTTGATCTATCATACATAGGCTGATTTGCTTCTTCACTGTTTAGTGCTTGCCATGTTTCTTCTATGACAGGAAAGCTAAATATATTGTTATCATAAGAAGGATAAGAACAAATTGCCTCAACGGCACCGGTTGATGCATCCATTACAATGACAGAGCCTTTTTGATCTTTATAGACATTTGAGGCTAAAAGGTCATACGTTTCTTGCTGTTTTTTTAGACTTATGGTTAAAATAAGATCCATACCTTCTTCGGCCGGCTTTTCATATAATACGTCTTTACGGTTTCCCCACCTGTCTGATAAATAAATAATCTTTCCATCTTTTCCTCTTAAAGTGTCTTCATAAGATGCTTCTAACCCTGTTTTACCGACTAAAGAATCGATATTATATCCCTTATCCGGATATTCCTCTAAATATTCTGGTGTGATATGTCCGAGATAACCGATAACATGTGAAAAATATTCTTTATAAGGATAATATCTAATGGGGGCATAAACTTCTGAATCTATGCCGATGCCTTCAAACCCAAGCAATAGAGCTTTTTCTTCTTCTGTGAAATGTTCTTTTGAAAATGTATTTATAATACCTACATTATTTCTAGCATATTCTTTATTTAACGCATGCGTGTTGTTAAACACATCTATTATTTCCAGCTGGGAAACACCAAGAACAGTAGAAAGCTGCTTGCTAACACTTAAAATATTTTTTATTTTAGTTACATCCATATAAACAGCATGCCCATAATCATTTTTTGCAATAAGCTCGCCATCAGAGCTGAATATTTCTCCTCTTGAGGCCTTTATTGATTCTACAAAAAGCTTATCCTCATATTCCATCAAAGGGAAGATTAGAGATTGATCCCAATCGACATAGATGACAGAATCAAGCGTTTTTAAATCCATTGAAAAATCATAAGTATATGTGCCGTATTCGCTTGTATGATATGAAGCTGAATAAGTGTATGTTGTACCAAATGAGTCTGTTGTAACGAATGGATCAAAAACTTCTACTTCTTCTATAGAAAGAGCAGAAAAAATCGACTCATATTTTTTTATAAACTCATCTTTTTGTAATGAGTCAGTATCATATGGCCAAATATAGCTGTATGCAAGCTCAAAATCTTTATTTGCGATTGCATCCAAAAAAATTTCTGCAACCTTAGAAGGGTTTGATGTTTCGCAACCGCAAAAAGTAAATAAAATCAAAAATATTATGAGTAAAATTAATTTTTTTAATAGTGAAATATTTTTCAATTCATATGCCTCAAAAGCTTCGAACAAATTATTCGAGATATTTTAGATATAAACATTATACTTTGCTATTTAGCTCAATGTAAAGAAAATTAACGGTAAAAAATATTATAACAAAAATGTTACAAATGTTTGACAAAGCTATAAATAAGGTATATAATGTTGTTACAAAGGTAAGAACCTTTAATATGGTTATTAAAGGGAGAAATGAGTATCTAAATCAAGATAAGAAGCAAACAAGATATTCAGTTAAACCGAAAAGAAAAGCGAGGTTTACTTATAAACATAAACTTGCGCTTAAAGCGAAAAGGTTTAGACAAAAAACCTCAGAAGCTTTAAATTTGCCGGTTAAAAGAAAAGTTAGAAAACGCAAAAGATTACCTTCATTAAAATATATATTACCCCTTTTAATAAGTTTTTTTGTGGTCTTTGGGGGTGCTCTGGTGCTCTCCTTCATCAGAGCAGAAAAGACTGCA
>Ga0233437_1002541_pt1 | contig 27044 bp, 30 predicted proteins | sample SI_122_August201_FD_182714 | JGI IMG/M metagenome (GOLD analysis project Ga0233437, IMG submission 182714) | Seawater microbial communities from Saanich Inlet, British Columbia, Canada - SI_122_August2016_200_MG | ecosystem: Environmental > Aquatic > Marine > Inlet | place: Canada: British... | reverse complement strand
CGGAGTAGAAACCATTGAGTTTATCTCAGGAAGCACAGATGGATTAGTCAGATTCACAAACGAAGATGGCCGAGAAGTTGAACTTCCACTTTGCGCAGATGAAAACTCACCAGGTGGAGCAGGATCAGAATCCAATACAGAATATATGTATTGGGGAGAAGATGCACCAACAACATCTGACAGAAATGAAGATGAGTTGATGTACCTACAAGCTGAAACATGTTCTGGTGATAATGCAGATGTAACAAATTGTCAAGGAGCAATGTTCTTAGTTGTTACTGCAACAACAAACGAAGCTCACTTAGTCGAAATTACAAATATTGATGTAAATGACAACCAAGTGGACTTTAGAGACTTAACTTACGGAACAGAAGACAAAGATGTTATCTACACAACAGATGATGGTACTGCAGCAAACACAATGAATCTTGGAAGTGGTATTGGTGATATTACTTTGACCATTAATGAGACTGGTGGATGGGTAACATTTTCATCTATTGGATCTGGTGCTGGACAAACAATCGAAACACTTGAAGAAGGTTTCTTAATGATCATTAATAGTGATACAGGAAACCAAACTTTCGATGGTATGAACTTCACTGAAGGAAACGATGGTGACTTAGGAGCTGGTAATTACTTGAACGGATTTATTGTTACTGCTTGGTATGATGACCAAGACGACAGTACAATTGAGTTCAACTATTCAAGCTTAGCAGCAACCAATGGTTATGGATGGGTTGATGAAAGCGAAGATAATGATGACTTCATCAAGTTCTTCACTAACAAAGGTACCTTGATTACCATAGACCAAGAAGACAAGCAAAGTGTAGTTATTGAACATCCACACGATGCTGTATACGGAGAAGTATACATTGCACCTACCGATGCAACACAAATTACAGTTGCAGGAGATGGAGCAGTTTCACAACAAGTACAAGAAATTAGTGTAAATGCAGTCAAATTAGACACAGAAGTAAGTGATGCATTAGGCAGCAACTTAGTTGCAGTCGGTGGACCATGTGCTAACAGTGTTGTAGCTGAGTTAATGGAAAATCCAGCTGTATGTGAAGATGCTTTAGGCATCAGCAGCGGACAAGCTTTAATTAAGCTATTCGAAAATGACGGCAATTACGCATTAGTTGTGGCTGGACAAGACGCAATGGATACAAGACTTGCTTCAGAAATTGTTGCAAACTGGGATGACTATGAGCTTACCGGAACCGAAATGGTCGCAACAACAGTTAGTGCAAGCAGTCTTACTGTAGAAGCTGTCGAATAAGAAGGTTAAATCCTTTTTTTCTTTTTTCTTTTTATTTTTTTAACAACTAGATCTGAGAATATAAAAACAATAATTAGGTGAATTACTTACTTTCTTACAGCTTTTCCAATAATGATATTATCTTTTATATGAGAAATCTTAAGTTTAATCTTTCCATTTTTAAAACAATCTTGAACAAGAATGCATCTACCTTCTGCTACTGCTATTTTCTCTGTTTTATATCTTCCAAAACTAATTACTTCTGCTTTAATTACTTCATCTTTCTTAAAAGGACAAGAATATTCTTTAGTTTTGTCTAATTTGAAAGTGTCTTGTATTAGTTTTATCTTATATTTCTCCTCGAGAACCTTAAGTTTTTCAAAAAAATCATCCCATTCTATTCCTTTACTAGGATTTCTTCCTCCTTTATTATAGCAAAACTTTTGTATTTGTATTTCTAAACCATCTTCTTTAGCAAATTGTATGAGTTTTTCTATTTCTTTATCATTTAACCCATCTATCCAAACAGGTGTTATAATAACTTTTATTTTATCCTTAGCATACTTTAAAATCTCTTTTATTTTATCAATATCATATGCTTTTGTACTCATTAATTCTTTTGCTTTATCTATTTCATAACCACTTATTGAGATATTTAATGTACTTAATCCAGCTTTTGCAAGTTCATCAATTAATTCTTTTGTTAAAAGCATACCATTTGTTATAATTGTTATTTCATCAACAAATTCAATTTTCTTAAGATCTCTAATCAATTCAACAATATCATAATACAATAAAGGTTCTCCATGTGGATTAATGTATATATGAATGCCTTCTTTACCTTTAAATTTTAATAACTTAGCTGTTTCCTCAACTAAATAATCTTTTTCAACTACAAAATCATAGCTTTTCTTTGAATCTTTGCCTTCATCAACACTACAAAACACACAATTAGCATTACAACCAGTTAATGGCTTAATTTCTAATAATGTAGATCCTCTATCATGAATTCCAATAAATCTAGTTCCAATAAGAGGAATTCCAGAATTTCTATGGATGTATGTTGTTTTTTTATTTGTATATATATTAATTAGGTCTTTAAAGCCATTAGTGAGCAAGAACATAAACTTCTTTTCAGCCTTGCTCTCAGATACATCTTCAAAATTTATACTATTTACTTCTTTTTCATCAACAGAAACAGGCCCAATCCTCTCTAAATCTACTTTATTAAGCCTTAATTCATAATTTCTTAAGAAATTTACTCTAATATACTCTCCTTTATCATAAAACTTCAATGTTTCAAAGCTCAATTTTGTCATAAATACAGAAAGGCACACTCATATATAAATACATACCAAAATTTAAAAATCCCCCTGTGTTTCTAATCTTTATGGGGGACGAAGAATCAATACCAATAACATATGAAACTCTTTTTGAATTCTTACGTATAGAAAAGAGTAGAGAAGAACTACAAAAACTAGATGATGGGTTCTATAACCATGTTATACAATATTTAAAGCAAAAACAAGACATGCTTGATAAAAAAAGACACGAATCTGATCTTTTTGCAGCAGAAGAAATAAAAAAGATCCAAATTCAAATAGATAATGTTCATAGGATTCTCAAAGATCTTCATACAAAAAGAGAAAAGAAAATATTAAATCTAGCTTGGAATAAAGCAAGAACAAATTCTTCATTAGTAACCACACAAAACCTATTACAAGAAGAAAAACAGCTTTTTGATACATTATCTCAACAATTATTAAGCTTTCGTAGCGATGTTCTTTTAAATATATTAAAACTTAATTTACCTACGGTAACACAAGTGTCTTCTAAAGTGGTGTCTAGTGCATCAACTTCTTCAACAACATCAACTATGCCATCTTCTTCACCAACATCTACTTCATCTACTTTACCTTCATCAGATATACCAATACAACAAACTACATCAACTTCAACAATTTCACAAAATATATCAGATGAAAACAAAGAATCAACACAGATTATTCAACAAGAACCAACAGCAAATATATCATCTAATCAAGATTCTGTCGACGACAATAACCAAAACACTAATAATGAAGAATTAGATAATCAAGAACAAGAAACAAAATCAGTTGTATTTATTTCTTTTGTTCCAAAGTTTCTTGGCACAAACTTAGAAACTTATGGTCCATATGATAAAGAAGATTCTGCACAACTTCCTACAAAAATAGCAAATGTTTTAGTTAATAAAGGAAGAGCAACATTTAAGAATTAACTTACGCACAATTACATAAACATTTATCTGACCAACCACTATCATAATATTCTTTTCCTTGCTCAGAACAACTTTGTTTGCATACTTCTTTACATTCAAGTTCTTTTATTATAATATCTTCATCATTAATATCATAAACAAAGATAGAATATCCTATTTTAGTAATTGGTTCATATTCATTTAACCAATCTGTACATCCTTGGTTTATATTCTGGAAGTCATGCAATAAATTTGCACTTATTGCTACAATACCTGGGGTTGCAGCACATTTGAATCTATCAAATTCACCTATTCTCCAATTACTATCTTCATGTCCAAAATACCCTAATGTTATTTTATCATCGATATTATTCTCATCTAACCATTTATCCAGTCCTTTTAGGTCTTGTCCCCAATCAATATTAGAATCTAAGAGGTAATTGTGTCCATTATCTGGTCCACCAGCAAATTCATTAAAATATGCTAAATAATGCGGGTATATAAATAAAGAACTAAGAAGATACCATAAACATAATATTGCAAATATAGCAATGCAAATATTTCTCCAGATTTTCTTTTTAATCTCTAGATTAATAATTGAACTAACAAAAACAAATACAAATGGCAATATTGGCATTACATGTCTTACTCCTATATTTATTTTATTTGGTAAAAATAATCCAAAATAAAGCAATGCAGGTAATATTAAAAATAATTCATTATAATTATTCTTCCACTTTTTCCTAGCAAATAAATACAATCCAAATCCTAAGAATATCAATGTAGGAATCGGTGTTTTCAATAAAAATGCAATTGGGAAATAATGCCATTTTCCAATATTATAATGTTCACCAAATAAAAATGCAGGATGTCCAACTTGTGAATGTTTTACAACACTTTTAAATCCTTCAATATAATTTGGAAATTCTTTTACACCATAAGACAACACTAATACTCCACAACCAATTAGCACTATTAAAATTATCACAATTAGAAACTTTTTCAAGTACTCTTGTGTCTCTTTTTTCTTGAAAATATCTATTAATTTTACTTCTTTCTTAAATTCTTTAATTAATATTTTGTAGATAATCTCGACGACAAAAAGCAGTCCAAACACACCAAGAAGATAAATTCCACTAAACTTTGCTGCTAAAGCAAGACCAAAAAATAATCCTGTTAACCACATATATTTTCTAGTCTTATTTTTATCTTCATTTTTACAAAGTTTCCAAAAAAAGTATGTTGTTATAAAATAAAAAGCAGTAATTCCTAAATCAGTATGTACGAGTCTTGAATGCGCTAGAATTGTTGGACTTAAAATATACAAAAATAAAGCAAAAAAAGCTGCCCATCTTCCATAAAGTTCATAAGCCCATTTCCAAACAAAAAAACCTAATAATAATGCCACTAAAACCATTGGGATCCTTCCCCAAAATAAGATCCAATCCCCATCATTATCATCATCCCAAAATAACATTTCTTTGCCAACATCCCATTGACTGGCTTCCTCAATAGTTTCTGAATCAACAGAAAGATCTGGTTGAATTATTAAAAGTGGAGCAGCTGCTAATAATTTCATTAAAGGTGGATGTTCTTTATTTAATGAATAATCAAATAATTTCCAATAAGAATATCCTGATGATAAATGAGTTGTTTCATCAACAGTTAATGATTTCTGAGCCATACTTGTAGTAGCAAGAACAAACATAACTAAAAGGAAAAATACTACAATATATCGGTCTTTAATCTTCATTTATTTCTAGAAAGATCAAGGCTTTTTATTGTTTGTTATATCTGCCCATGATACTATTGAATCTAAACCTAATTAGATCAAAAAACATACTAATAGAATCTTTTATTGGATCTACTTTACTTCCTAATGCATTTATCCAAATAACAGGGATTTCTTTAATTTTATAGCCATGCTTCTTTGCAATAAATAAGACTTCAACATCAAATGCAAACCTTTTACTTGTTTGTAATGGAAAAATCTTCTCAGCAACATCTTTTCTAAACAGCTTGAAGCCACATTGAGTATCTTTTATACCTCTGATTGTAAATAAATTAACAACAAAAGGAAATATCTTCCCAAGTGTGCTTCTTATTTTAGGTTGCTTTATCTTGATCTGAGATTCTTTAAGATTTCTAGAAGCAATTATAATAAGATATTGATCAATATATTTCTCAAACTTCTCGATTTCTTCTATTGGAGTAGAAAGATCTGCATCAGAAAAAAGTAACCACTTTTTCTCCCCAGAAAGCATACCTCTTTTTACACTATGGCCTTTTCCTTTATTCTTTATATTCTTTAAAATCTTTATCCTATTTTTGTCAGCTTTCTTTTTGCCTTTACTGTTCTTTTTCCTAAACAACTCCACTAATTCTACTGTTTTATCTTTACTACCATCATCGACTACAATGATCTCAAAATCATGCTTTTTTTCTTTCATATAAGAGAAGATTCTCTCAAGAGTCTTTTGAATTCTCTTTTCTTCATTATATGCAGGAATTATTATTGAGATTTCCATTGTTATCATGAAAATGAGAATCTATTTAAATATATTCTTGTTCTCACAATCAATGGAAACAGAAGAAGACTTATTAAAAAAACATCAAGAAAATCCAAAGGATACCAAGACTATTTATGACCTTGCTGTTTTTTATACTAAAACTGAAAATTATGAACAAGCTAAGAAATATTTTGAATCCTTGGTAAGTATTGAACCAAATTTATTTGATGCATACAATGGCCTAGGTTTTGCATTGCAAAGACAAGAAAAATGGATAGATGCAATAAAAACATATCAAAAAGGTCTAAAATTAGATACTCCAAAAACAGTTATTAAGGATTCATATCTTAAATTAAAAATAGGCTCTTATAAAAACATAGCAGCTTGCCATCTAAAAATCAATGAACCTCAACATACAATAGCATGTTATAAGATAATTATGAAATTAGACCCTTCTTTGTCTAAAGAAATGGAAGGTAAAATAGAAGCTATAACAAAACTCAGAAGCCTTAATGAGGGTTCTCAACCAGTTTTATACTGATTCTAATATACTATTATAGTATAAAAACATTTATAAACAGGCTATAATGCCTTAAAGCTATGAAATTACCAAAAGCAACAAAAAGGCTTTGCCCTTATTGTAAAAAGCACACAGAGCATAAAATAGCTCAAAATAAGAAGAAAAAGCCTTCTTCACTTACTTATGGATCTAAGTACAGAGCTAGAGCAAGAGGCAAAGCAAGAGGCTATGGTAATCTTGGAAGGTATTCTAAACCAGCAGTAACTAAATTTAAGATGACTGGTAAAAAGACCACTAAAAAGACTGATTTACGCTACGAATGTAAAGAATGTAAAAAGATGCATATGCAAAAATCAGGCATCCGAGCAAAAAGAGTCGAGTTTATTTAATTCTTAATTACTTACTTATAAAAATATAACACTGCCAAGCGTAGTTCTAGAATTACAATAGAAATTCGCGATCCTAGGCTAACTTATAGAAATTCATATCAATACGAAGCGCAGTGTTATATTTCCCCACCAATAACTAACTTTATATACCACACCAATTCTTGAATCATTATGGATGAACCATGTTTATTTTGTAATATTGCAAATAAAAAAGCACAAGCAAGAATAGTTTATGAAGATGATGTCTGCATTGCTTTCTTAGACCCAAAACCAGCTACTCCTGGCCACTTAATTTTAATTCCTAAAAAACATGTATTGATATTTCCTCAATTAGAAAAAGATGAAATCATCCACATTTTTGCAACACTAAAACTTTTATCAAATAGTTTATTAAAAAGTCTAAAATTAGAAGGCACATCTATTTTTATAGCAAATGGTATTGCAGCAGAACAGCATGCAACACACCTTCTTATTCATATAATTCCAAGACAAGAAAATGATGGAATTAACTTAACTACTAATAAAGTTGAATTTAATGATCAAGAATACACTGAATTAACTGAGAAATTAAAAGAAAAATGGTATGCAATGTTTGTGGAGAATTCAAAGGAGCAATAAAAAGCTTTGTTGTCTATGAAGACCAACACACAGCTGTTTTATTAGATCAAAATGGCATCTCTGGCCAAGTTTTAATAGCTCCAAGAATACATTTGCCTATCTTGGAGAGTATTCCAGATCCATTATTAATGCATCTAGGTAATTTAACAGCAAAAACAGCAGCTGTTGTCTATAAAACATTAAACACAGATGGTACTAATATAATTATCAACAACGGACTTATAGCAGGACAAAAAGAACCCCATTTCTCAATTTCAATTATTCCAAGATATGATAATGACGGAATCAAACTTTTATGGCAACAAAAAACAATTCCAGATAATGAATTAGATGAATTACACAAAAAAATAACACAAGAGATTGAGAATACAACAAAACAAGATGATAACATAGAGAAAAAAGAAACAACACAGCAACAAACAGAAAACCAACAACCACCAACACCTAATCAACAACAATCTCAACCAATTTCAAATACACCACAACAACCTGAAGAAAAACCAAAAGAAGATGAAGAAATCTCAGAAGACAATTACCAAGTTAAAAGATTAACAAGAAGACCTTAATTCTAAAGAAACAATAAAACAATCTTATCAATTACAAAGAAAGTTAGAATAAATCCCATTAAAAAACTAGGTACAAATGGAATACCTTCTCTAATAGTTATTTTTTTCAGTTTACCCATTTTACTCAATATCTTTAACTCTTCAATTTGTTCTTTTTCAATACCTAAATCATCAGGACCACAAATACGTTCGCCATTTACATTAACTTCATCAACTACCCAGTCTCCAACAGTCAATTTACTTATTGGTATTTTCTTAGTCATACAAATTTCTTCTACAGCTTTTATTAAAACACTCAAATAAAGAGAACTCCATATTAATATAGCACACAATGCAAAGAATACTTTCAATTGAAAAGCTGGAAAAACTATAATCCCAATAAATAAAAGTATTGAAATAACTAAAACAATTTTCTTTGCAAAAACTGATTGCTTTTCTTTTAATAATTCACCCATTCTCTTAAATGTCTTCTTTTTATTTTTAATAATATGAAATAAGACCCAGACTAAGCCATAAATTGCACCAACTAAAAAAGTCATTATAACAAACACAATAATAAATGGTGGATTACTTAACCAATATGAAAATGTATTTGTAATAGGAATTGCAAGTGGTATTCCTAGCACTGCACCAAAACCCATCAATAATTTACTATCTCCTCCACCCCATTGGCCTGTATAAAACATTGCATAAGCTAATCCTAAAAATACTAATAAACCTAAAACACTCTCAGCTATTGGCAACCATGTCCAATAAATTAAACTTTCAAATAAATGATAACCTAAACCTAACGAAATAAATATAAAATTCATAAAATCAGGAACTTCTCTTGTTCTAATATCAGTAATACTACTTATAATCAACATGATCATGCATAAAATAAATATTATTGCATCCATTCTTTATTCACATCCTAAATTTGTACAGATTACAGTACCATTTCCACCTTTGAAAATATAAATATGTGAAATATCCTGTGCATTATAACCATCTGTAATATTAAAAAATCCACTTACAGGAACATCAGAGTAATAAACCATTTCACTCTGTCTTCCTTTTAATGTTATATAAAATACTAATTCTCTTCCTTGCATAGATACATTATAAATCATATCAGGAAGATTATGTGTCAATGTTTTTTGTGAATAATCACCGGCATAGTAAATAGTCTCAGCACCCTGAGTAAGGTCTTCACCTATTTCATTTATCAGAGCAATATCTCGATCTTCTTGTGTTTGCTTTGTTTGATAGAAAAACACACCAACAAAAACCAATAAGAATGCCATCCCAATAGCTACAGTTATCAAGAATTCCAAAGAAAACTGACCTCTTTTTCTATGATTCATATACTGTTTTTGGATTGTTTTGTATAAAAAGTTTCTCCTAATAACTAAAGAAACCCTAATCCTTCATCAATATTAGCCATTTCTACACCTGTAGAAGCATCTCCAACAATAAAACCATTACTATTTGCAAGAATTGCACTTTTTAGATAAGGGCTTCCGAAGTTTGCAGTTGTCTTAGTACATTCCACACCAAGTAAACCTTCAACTTCACTAATATCTTCATCAGTAGCACCAGCATGAATAACACCTTTACTAGAATTAAACACAACACAACTACCAACAACTTCTACATCTGCAACTGTACCAGGATGTAATGTAACATTCAATGCTTGTCTTATTTGTTTTTTAACAACAGCACTAAAATCAGGATTAACTAATGCACCCTTATCATTACAAAGAATATTATTACCGAATGCAGTTAATCTTGTTTTAATAACTTCATAATTAATTCCAATTTTATCTAATGCTTTTAATTCATCATCTCTTGTTATTTCTGGTAATAATAATTTAGTACTATTCCCATTAACTAATACACCAATTAATGAAGTTCCAGAAATAGTTATTCTATGAACAGGAACTTTTAGCACTTTTTCAATTTCTTCTGCTATGTTCTTGTCTACTTCTTTACCTAATAAACAATATTCATCATTACAATATCCATACAAACCAATGTTTGGATTACCATTTATATTTAATCTTTTAACATGTGTCATTTTAATTATCCTCAGAATTTTCTTCTATTTCATTAGTGTTGTCTTCTTCATCAATACTTTTCCCTACAACAATTTCGTTTTCTTCCCCAATATTCTCTACTTCATTTCCACCAATCTCTGCTTCTCCACTAACACCAACATTTTCTTCCTCTGCTTCACTATCTTTCTCTTCTCGTTTCTTCAACAATTCAATATCAATCTCTCCAAGATGTTGCATTTGATTTAATCCAACAGTTCCTTGGTTACTCAAATGCAATAAAGGAACAAAAGTATGAATCTTTTCATCTTTTGTATCAGAAGTTAATAATGATGAGAAAGTCATCTTCCCATCTTTTTTATCTACATAATATTGTACAACTTGTGCATATACTTTGTCAATAAGTACAGAAATATCAACACCTTTCTCAGGAATTTCCATTTCTACAACATATCTTTCTCTGCCTTGTCTTCTTTTCTTAACATCAAGTGCTTTTTGCAATGCCTCAACTAAATCATAAACAGAAACTTTTCTTTTTCTAGGTTGTGGGGTTTTTGGAGTTAATTTGAAATCTTTTGGACCTGGATATTTCTTACGATCATCATAATCTCCAGCTTCAAGTTCATCATAAAACTCATCTTCAGTCTCTTCACTCATTGCTAATAATCTGTCTAACTCTCCAAGATCTTCACTAACTAATCTATGTGATTTAATTCTAAGTAAAATAGCTGCTGCTAAGATAATTTTCCCAGAGATTCTAAAATCCATCTCTTTCAATTGCCGAATCATTACAAGGAATCGCTCAGCTAGTGCAGATATCTCAATATCCCATGGATCCATTTGCTCGCTTTTAACAGCATCATGGATCATACTCTGCCAAGTAACATCATCGTCATTGAACAACGCATCAAATATTTGATCTTGCATATAAGAGAATGATTATTAGTGATATATAAAGGTATCTGTGGATTTGAGGCTTTTTGACATTCCATTTAACCAATTTTTAAATTATTTCAACTATCAAATTATGATTTATTTGTCCACTGGACAAGCATTTGTCGTGTGGTTGAAACACTCAAATTCTTAGCTTAGAGGCCCTCTATTGAAGCCACTTTTCCAGTGGCAGATGGCTGTGAAGCTTATATAGTAAATCATTTATACAGTTTAATAGAGTGAAAAAGTGGTGATTTAAATGAAATTTACTCAAAAAGAATTAGATAAAGTTCAGTTTAGTAGAAAAGATGAAATAAAAGGAATAAAAATACCTACTAAATTAACTAAAGAATTAGCAGAAGACATTGGAATCCATGTAGGTGATGGATCTTTGTATAAATATAATTCAGGAAATTTACATTATGGCTTTTTATATTCTGGTAATGTTTTGGAAAAAGAATACATTGAGTATATCATTAAACTAAAGAAAAAATTATACAATTTAAGCAAAATTAGAAAATATAAATATGGAAATGAGTTAAGGTTTATTTTTCATTCTTTAGCTCTGGCAACATTTTACTCAAATGTAATTGGTCTTCCAATAGGAAAAAAGAGATTTATTGATGTTCCTAATGTAATAAAAGAAAATACAGATGAGAAAATAATAACTTCTTTTTTAAGAGGACTTATTGATACAGATTTTGGACTTATTCTTAGAAATAAATATGGTAAAATTTATCCTTCTCTTGAAGGTACATCCATAAGTAGAGATTTGATTATTTCTGTTTCTGAATTATTTTCAAGGTTAGAGATACCTTTTAATCTAAGTTTAGATATTAGGAGGTTCGATAAAAGAACCAAGAAATATTATGTTATAAATAAGATAATAATACAAGGATATAAAAGAATAAATAAAGTGATTAGAAAAATAGGATTTAGTAATACTAAATATAAAAAAAGAATGATGGGCCTGGGGAGATTTGAATTCGGGGGTACTTTATGATTGTACCGCTCCCGGCCACTAGCTCACTCAGAACTAGTTCTTGAACAGAACACAGTCATATAAGACTAGCGCTCCAACCAGACTAAGCTACAGGCCCATCAATACTTAAAGATTTAAAGGAGGTTTATAAATATTTTTGCTACTTCTCCATTAATTTAACAGAAAACTATTTAAAACACACCCTTGTCCAGAGCACTATATATTTATGGGCCTGTGGTCTAGTGGCTATGACAGCGCCCTTACAAAGCTTTGAGGTTTCTCTTGGCTTCTGAAAGGCGTTAATCCCCGGTTCGAGAAAGCCAGAGAGCAAACTCTGGTTTCGCAAGTCCGGGTGGGCCCATTTAATAAACATCAAATCCCGATGAAGTCGGGATTTTATGCTTTTAAATGTCTGTAAATGTCGACCATGTCGGCATTTCCTTTATATTTTTTATTGCGCCGGTGGTTGAATGGTACAATTGGGCGTTGCCAACGCTCAGGCTCGGGTTCGATTCCCGATCGGCGCATAGTACTTATTTTTAAGAAAGCTTTAAAAAGGACCTCAAGATTCAATAGGTTTAGATGCCCCGATGGTGTAGCCCGGCCAATCATTCAGGCTTTTCGAGCCTGGGACGTGGGTTCGAATCCCGCTCGGGGCACTATTTTAAATGGAAGTGATATAATAATGAAAAGAAGCTCAAGAAGATGGAAGAAAAAAGGCCAAATGCGTTGGAAATGGCAAAGAAAACGTATGAAAAAAGAAAAACGTAGAAGAAAGAATAAATAGTTCAGTAAATGTTATATATTTCTTTGTTTCTAATTCTCATAGGTGATTAAAATAGGTATATTAGATGAACGATTATTAAGAATTTTAGCTTGCCCTAAATGCAAAGGGGATTTGAAGTTCAAACCAAGTAAAGGTAAAAAAGACGATGAACTAATATGTGAGAAATGTAATATTTTTTACCCTGTTGTTGATGGAATTCCTAAATTAACTCCAAAAAAACTCACAAAGAAGAAATAGTTTTAAATACAATCAATTTTTCATAATTACATTATGCTGCGATGGGACAATCTGGTACTCCGCCGGCCTTGAGAGCCGGTTTCCTCCGGGATTTCCCGGTTCAAATCCGGGTCGCAGCGTTTTTCTTATTTATGAACAATCTCAATAAAGTCTGCAGAAATATAAATATCAAAATCTTTATGTTTACAGAATTCCCATATTGCTTCTGTGTGTTCGTCGCAAACACCTTTCAATGTACACTTTGGGCAAATTGTTTTCATAACTTCTTGTTTTCTTGGCCAATAAGGACATGGAACTTCTAATAACCAAGATAACTTTTGTCCCATTTGTGATTCTTTTTCAATTCTATACTTTTTCTTTTCCAAATCTTTGTGATGGAAAACATTTCCAACTGTATCACAATTACTACAATGAAAAACATGACCTTTTGTTGGAGTTTCAAATAATTTCACTTTTGATTTACATTTAGGACATTTAGAAGACTTACCTTTCCATCTCTTATCATCAATCTCAATATGATAACACTCTGGACAAATATCAAGTGCATCGACATTTATCATCTTTGTATCACATTTTGGACATTTCATAATTAAAACCTCTTTTTACTAGTTTAAATAATTTACTCCCATTCGATTGTTCCAGGTGGTTTGTTTGTAATATCATAAAATACTTGATCAAAACCTAATTTCATTATTTCTTCAGCAATTTCTTTTACAATTTTCATCTCAATTTTTGCAAACTCTGCCGTCATTGCTTCTTTAGATAGTACAGGTCTTAAAACAATTGACTCATTTTTACCAACAGGAATTAAAACAGTTGGCATTTGCCAAATTTCATCATATAAACCATGATGTCTTAATGCATTCATTGCAATATCATCTGCTTCACGAAGTTTATCTAATCTTTCTTTTGTAATATAACAATCTTGTACTTCAATATCTTCTAATTTCTCAGAAACTAAATATAAAACTCTATTAATTTCATGAACTTTATTAGTTATCTTTGGAGCTAAATCACCTAATACATCCCATGAAGTCTTTTCCATTAATACAACAGGATGTCTGTATGTTCTTTCATCTCCTTGCACTCCAACAGATTTAATTGGTAATATCCTAGCTGCTAAACCTAATTCAACAACCATGCCTTCAATTTTCTTCTCAACAAGATGTTCATCTTTAATATGATCTGCTTTTGAAGCACACAAACATCTTACACCTAATCCAGGTCCAGGAAATGGATGTCTCCAAACCAATTTTTTAGGCAAACCTAATTTCTCACCTAATTCTCTAACTTCATCTTTGTATAATTCTTTTATTGGTTCAATAATTTTGCCTTGGTCAATTAAATCTTGCACTAATTTAACTCTATTATGATGTGTTTTAATTAAATCAGCATTTTTTGTTCCACCAGTCTCAATTGTATCTGGATAAATAGTTCCTTGACCAACAATCCATTCTTCTGGATTCAAATTTAACTTATTTAATTCACTCTCTTGAACTTTAATAAACATTTCACCAATAATTTTTCTTTTTTCTTCTGGTTCATAAACACCTTTTAGTGCTTCTAAGAATTCTTCAGAAGCATCAACAACATGAAAGTTTTTGAAATGATGCTCTTCTAATTTCTTCTTAATTGATTCAGCTTCATTCTTTCTAACTAAACCATTATCAACATTAAGCCCATATACTCTCTCACTACCAAGTGCTTTTTCTAGTAATGCAAAACAAACAGTTGAATCAACTCCACCAGAAACCAACAAAAATACTTTTTTATCTTTTACAAAATCTTTAATTTCATTTATTTTATTATCAATAAAGTTTTTCATATCCCATTCTTTTTTTGCTTTTGTAATCTCTACAAAATTCTCAAGGATCTTCATACCATGTGGTGTATGTGTAACTTCTGGATGAAATTGCAATCCATAAATCTTTTTCTCTTTATTTTCAAAAGCAGCTGCTTCACATTCTTCTGTTGAACCAATTCCTTCAAAACCTTCTGGTAATTTTTCAACAGTATCCCCATGACTCATCCAAATTTGTTGTTCTCCATGAAAACCATGAAATAATTTTGATTCTTTTGGTTGTAAAGTAGCAAAGCCATATTCTTTTATATCTCCTTTAACAACTCCCCCTAAGCTATCTGCAATCAATTGATGTCCATAACAAATACCCAATATTGGAATCCCTAAATTAAACACTTCTTTATCAGGTCTTGGAGCATCATCACTATTTACAGAAGTTGGACCACCTGAGAAAATAATACCTTTAGCTTGCTTTATCTTATTAATATTAGCATCATTTGGTAATATTTCAGAATATACACCTAATTGCCTTATCCTCCTAGCTATTAAATGAGCATATTGGCCTCCAAAATCCAGAATTATTATCTTATCCATATAAGCACAAATATCTTGAATATTTTAAAACTTTCGCTCTTCATATAGTAAGATACAGAAGTTTTCAACTTCTTATGTTGCATTTTGGGCAACATTTATAAATCAACCCAAGTTTCAGCTATTTTATGCCTATTTCACAAAGAAGACCAAGAAGAAAAGCATCAGGTGGTAGATATCATAAGCCTGATAGAAAGAAAAAGCAATATGAGTTAGGAGACCAACCAGGAATGCCTAGAGTTGGAACTAAAAAACTCAAAACTACAAGGGGATTAGGCGGAAATCTTAAGAAAAAAGTCTTAACAATGGATATTATTAATTTAGTTGATCCAAAGACTAAGAAATCCACAAAAGTAAAGATTACAAATGTTGTTGATAACGCAGCAAACAGATTCTATGTTAGAAGAAACATCATAACAAAAGGCTCAATTGTCGAAACAGAAAAAGGCAAAGCAAAAGTAACCTCAAGACCAGCACAAGATGGTTGTGTTAATGGTATTTTAGTTAAGTAATTATTCAAGATCTTGTAATTCAGTTTCTAATAAAGGTATAAGTGAAGTAGCGTCATAAGTTCTTTCAATCATTGTATAAACTTCTTCAACAAACTTTTTATCAATTTCTCCAGTGTAAGCTCGTTGAATAGTTACTTGACCACCAGTAGCATTAAAAATACATCCTCCTGCACTAAAATGTTCAATATCATCAAATTGTCCAACATCAAAACCAAATTCATTAACTCGAGAATAAGGATCTCGTGATTTAATTTCTATTTCATCTTGTTTAACAGAAACAGTTACATCATGTCTATATGCTTCTAAATTATCAAAATAACCAGCTTTTTTCCAGTTAGCTGGTTTATCCTCATCAGGTACAGCTTTCATTCTTTCGATAACATCAGCATCAACACCTCTTTGATATGTAATAGTATATCCTCTACTTTTTTCTTCAACACTAACTTGTATTTTATGTCCACCAGCTTCTACTAGTTTCTCTAATTCACTTTGAAGAAAATCTTTTTTACCATGTATGCTCATCTTTTGACCCCCAATTTCCTAAGGTATTGAAATGTAATTAATAAAGATTTCTCTTAGTTCTTATTTATCTCGAGAACTTTCTTTAAAGTCATATTACCACAATTTATACAATTAAAGAAAACACCATATTTCCCATGCATTACATCTACATAATTACCACAAACACATTTCAAATTATCTAATTTCTTATCTTTATGATCAATACAAACAGGAACACCTTGCTTGTTTCTTATTGTAGCTTGTTTACTACAAAAAGGACAAGGTTCTATTTTGTATCTTCCATATGTTTTTGGTAGTCTAATAATCAATCAACTCATAAGGTTTGCACATTAGCTTGTTTTTATATATTCCCATTATATATTAAGTACTAAGTAGTAGTGAATAACCGAAAGGCTTATATAGGTGGGGTAATTTTGAGTATATAATGAAGCATAAAACTAGCGTAGCCTTGGACGCAGAAACAATCTTCGCAATGAGAGCATTAGTTAGAAAAGGTATTTTCAAGAATAAATCTCATGTTATGGAATTCGCTGTTAAGAAACTAGTGGAGGAAAACAAATGACTACAACACAAATCACAAATGGAGATGTTGATGATCTTTCACAGAGATTGTTTTCATTAGCTCAAGCTAGAAAATTTGATAATGGATTACAAGGACAAAGTCTAGCAGCAATTCTTGGACTCACTGAACCAGATGTTTTCTTTGAGAGTGTAGCTTGTCATTATGCAGCAGATAGAATTCATGCTTCTCCAAATATTGCAAGTGATCAACTATTAGATGGAGCACAAAAAGATTCTGATAATTTACTATATAATATAGCAATGAGATCAATAATGTCTAAACCTTCTGGGGAAAGAACCTTAGGTGATGTATTACTTTTAACTAATTTGGGAACTGGTTATCATGACGCTCTTATTGATTATACTGTATTTAGAAAATCAATGGGTGAACCTGTTGAAGACGAAGATATGTTTGTACTTGAAGGTGCTATAGAAGCTGCTTGTGTTTTAGATGAAGCACAATATAAAGTTTTAGAAGTTTATAGAACTATTAAGATCCCTCATTTTATAATGGCAGTATACCGTCCAGAATATGTTTTAAGGAAAGCTCTTGCTGAATTAGGAAAAGAAGAACCAACCATTAGAGATCAATTAACTATGTTTAGAACACTCCATGCAGCTGATTTTGTTGCTGGTGAACATTGTATTGGTGTTTCAAGACAATCATTAAACACAGATATTGAACTTTTACAAGAATATGCATGTGTTGCTTCTACCCTTAATGATTTAGATTCAGAAGTTGGACAAAGAGCATCAGGGGTTATGAATCAATTACCTTTATCTCATACAGGAGAAGATAGATTAAGATTAATAAGAAATTATGCAGATATTGTTACAACATGTGTACAAGAAGGAGAAGCATATGCTTCAAGACAACAAGCAATGTTGGATCCAACTAATGTTGAAATGCTTGTTAGACATTTATCTAACCAAGAATGGGTTTCAGCTGTTACACATCCTGTTGGCGGAGTTGCAATGCCTGGAAGTGCTGATTTATTTGTTTCTCCTGGTTTTTGTGATCAAACAGAAGAAGCAATGGGGGGAGCAATACAATCTTATGGTTATTTTCCAAGAGAATTAGCACTTATTGAATCTTCTGCAAAAAAATTAATTCAAACATTGTCAATAGATCTAGGTGAACTTACACAAATTAATTTAACAGATTTAGGTGTTGGTCCAGAAAAATTTAATCCTATATTAAAAACAGTTATGAACGAAGGTTACTCTTTAGCTAATATTAATTTAGTTGATGCAGAAAATAGAAGAATTCAAGAAGCTAGAGATAAAGTACCTTCTACTCCACATGGACAGAGAAACATAAATGAAGTTCATGCTAGTTTTGCAGACTTAGCAGGTTATTCATTTAATAATCCAGAGTTACCTTCTGTTGTTTGTTATCTTGGAAATACTTTCCATAATCATAATCCAGATGTTAATTTTGATTTTTTAAGAAATACAGACTCAGAATATGCTATTATTGGAATTTATCAACTTCCAGATGATCCATCTAGTCATAATAAAATTATAGAAGCATATTCAACACCTGCACAAAGAAAATATGCAGCAACAGCTGCACGAATTGATGGAGTTTCACAAAAAGATTTAGATTCAAAGTGTGATTATAAAGTAGAATTAATGTCAGAAGATATGGCTAATGGAACAAGATTCCAATTAGGTGAAGGTTTTGAAGACGTGAAAGTTGCTGTTGGATATTTTGAAGCTAAAGAAGAAATTAAAACTCCTGTTGTAACATATAGACAAGGAGATAAAATTATTGGCCAGCAATCTATAAGATTCACTAAAGAACAATTTGAATTATTAACACAAAGAAATAATTTCGAAATCTTAGATGAAGTAAATGATAATGAAATTTCTTTATATCTTCTTAAAGCTGCTTAGGTAAATATTTCAATATTGGTTGTACATAATAAAGAATTGTTTCATAATTTACAAGTATTGATGGAAATTTACATGATAATTCTCGCATAAATTCATGAAGTTCAGTAGCTTTCTTAACAATAATCTCAAATTCTAAATCATTTTGACCCATGGATTTAGTAATATAGATAACTCTTTTTTTGGATTTAAGATAAGTTAATAATTTATTCTGATTTTGTTTATTGAAGTCTTGGAGTGTAAGAAGAACTTTGTAATGGTCATAACCTAATGGTTTTACATTTATTTTTGCTCTAAAACCAATAATAACTTTCCCCTTTATTAAATTCTTTATTCTATATGCAACTAAGTTTGAGGTTATTTCTAATTTCTTGGATATATCTTGTAAAGACATTCTTCCATCTTTTGAAAGTATCTCCATTAATTTGTAATCTAATTCATCTATTTTAACTTTTGTTGGCTCACCAAGAATAAGTTGTTTATCATCAATCTTATCATAAAGATAATTATGTTTAAAATGTAATATTCTGTATGCTATACTAATATAAGGGTTTTGAAAATGTTTTCCAAACTTGGAATTTAAATCATCATATGTTGATTCAATTTCCCAAATATTCTTTACTAATATTACAATTACAATATTCCATTTTCCATCACCCACAGTAACCCAATTAATTACAGAGGACTTTTTACAATATTGCATTAGCTCTTTTTCTTTTTCTTGAGACATTTGTCTATATTTCAAAAAAATTCTACAATAAATTAAACCTAATTTAGAAACATCAATAGCTGCATAATATCCTTCAATGATTCCATTGTTTTCTAATTGTTTTATTCTATAATGTACAACTTCTCTAGATAAACCTACTTTTTTAGCTATTTTAGATAATGGCAAACGTGCATCCATATCTAATTCTGAAATTATTTTCCTATCTTTGACATCTAGTCTTATCATGTTATATTTACGAAATACCTTATTATATTTAAGTTTTTCTCTATTTTGTAAAAAAATAGATAGGTTCTTTTATATTACCTCAGATACTTCTTTATTAAAGAGGTATAAAAAATGACAATAAGAATATTCATCACAGGCGGAACATTCGACAAAGAATACAATGAACTAAATGGAGAACTTTTCTTCAAAGATACTCATATGCCAGAAATGCTAAAATTAGGCAGATGTAAATTAGATATAGAAATTAGAACATTAATGATGGTTGATAGCTTAATTGTAAAAGAGCAGATACAGATAAAATAATTATAACTCATGGAACAGATACAATGGTTCAAACAGCAGAAGTATTAGCTAATGAAATAAAAGATAAAACAATAATTATAACAGGTGCAATGGTACCATATAAGTTTGGAAGTTCTGACGGTTTGTTTAATTTAGGAAGTGCATTAGCTTTTGCTCAAGGTTTACCTCATGGAGTTTATATTTCAATGAATGGTAAATTCTTCTCTTGGGACAATGTTAGAAAAAACAAAATGATTGGTGAGTTCGAGAGAATAAACTAATTGATGGGGGAGATTACGTGGGTGGACAAAATATTGATGAGTTATTAGAAATTCTTGAAGATAATACTACAAAAGCTACTTGTATTATTAAGGCAATGCGGTATGGTGAAAGAGGTAATTTTGTTTCTAAACATATATTAACCTCTCTCGTAGATGAGGTTGTTCGTTTATCAGATATAGGAACAGCTGCAACAATTCTTAATAATAATTGCCAAATAAATACAGCTTTAGAATTAGCTGAATCACATTTTGAGTATGTAACTGCTGCAAGGATAGCTAAAGAAGCAGAAGAATATGCAAGAGCTACTACTAACTATGAATTAGCTAGTACACATACAGATTCATGGGAAAACAGAAAAGCTTATTTAAAAAATGCCATAGATTGTTGTGTTAAATCAGAAGATACTGAAAGAGCTATAGGAATTCTTCTTTCTCAACAAGATCATCTTAATTCTAAGTTGCCTTATAAAGAAGCAGCAGATATTGCAAAAGGTGCTAAACAACATGTTAGGAAAAGAGCATTATTAATGATGGGTTATAGAAAAAGTGTAGTTGATAAAGATGAAGAAGTTATGAAAACTTATGCCGGAGAATTAAAAAAGCCTGAATTATTAGTTGATGGTTATGAAAGCCTTGGTAATTATTCGGCGGCTGCTTGTATGGCTATTGAAGTAGGCCAAACTGAAAGAGCAACTGCTTTAAGAAAAAAAGATTTATTACAAGATGTTTCTAGTGGAAGATGTCATATGTCTGGTAGAAGATATTCTGAAAATAAGGCAACACACTATGGACTCCAAACAGAATATGTTGAAGCAATGATTGAGTTAGTTAGGAGTGCTAACCATTATAAAGATGATGTAGAAGATACTGCAAAATTTGCTGTAATAGAAGGTATGGTAGATAAAGCTTTTGAAATCTGCGAACTTGGAGGAGAGTTTCATATAGCTTTACATATTGCAAGAGCTGCTAAGAATTCTGAAGCTATTCAAAAATATAAAAAAATAATAGATACATTATATCGTTAACTTAAATAAATTACAAAAACATAGATTGGCGAATTCAAGAGAATAAGATGACAATAGAACAAGAAGTTGATATTGGTAAAGATAATGTAAGATTTCATTATGATTGTTTTATAGGGTGGGTGCGTTTTGAGGATGGTGATGAATGTTTCTGTAAATTAAATTTACAAACAGGTTCCTGTGGAAATAATCCTTACTTTGAATATGTGTATGATAATTTAGTTGATGCTGTTAAATCCAGTAAATTAGTTTTATTAACAGAAAGTCCTGGAATACAATCTCAAAGAGTGCGACAATCAATAACAGGTTCTTTAGCACAAGATCTTAATGAATATAGGGGAGAAGTAGTGCAGCAGATATATGCAAAGGGACGAAATCCTAGAGATGTTGTTGGAAGACCTGCTTCTGACACATATACTCTTCAAGGAAGAAAATATTTACCATTAGAACCAACAGATATGGAAAAACTTAAAGAAATGTATCATGCTAATGAAGAAATGAAAGATTTTCCTGATCCTTTCGAGAATCAACCAGATTCTTCTAGACCACAAATATGTTTGGGTTTAGTTACAAACTAATTCTACTTCTCAAATTCTTCAATTGCAACCATTGATTTGGTTTCTTTTACACCTTCAATCTGTTGTAACTTATGTAATAAGAAATCTTTATACTCTTTCTGATCTTTAACTCTTATCTGTAATAGAACATAACCATCTCCAATAATAATATCTCCTTTTTCAACACATTCAATTTTCATAAAACTCTTAACAATATCATCTTCTTTAATTTTTTTATTATTCATAATTTCTAAATTCAAATAAACAACAGTATAAACTAATAATCCTTTTCCAATCTTTTCATGATCTAATCTAATTGTATATCCTTTAATTACTCCTGTCTTTTTCAAATTCTTTAATCTATAATGTACAGTAGTTATTGGAATGCCTGTTTGATTTGAAATTGTTTGGCTAGAAGCCCTAGCATCTTTCTTTAAAACAGAAATTATCTGCAAATCTTTATCATCAATTTCCATAAACTTGTAGAAATAGTCCATTATATATAAGCTTTTGGGTTAAATTTACAATTCTATATATTAACAAACAGTGAGGTTTATATATCTAATTAAATTCCCTTCTAAAATGTTGGGGGCTAAATATGACAATAGATGAAGATCTCGATCCAGGAGAAATTGAATTAGTTGATCCAGATGGTCCTCTATTTGATCCAGATCAAACAGTTGATTTAGGACAAATATACAAACAAGAAGTTTTGAAATTCTTTGATGCACCCATGTCTTCACATTCTTCAAGTGATGTTATATCATTTGTAGATTTAACTAGGAGATTTTATGGAGCTGAAAGAGATACTTCAGATTTAGGTTTAAATGATGCAATTAATGATTATTTTAATTTCAAAGGAACTTTTACAGAAGAATGGCAAAAAGAGTTATTCAGAGCAGAAGCAATTGTAGAAACACATGAAGTATTAGATAAAGAAGATTTTTTAGCTTACAATGTACAAATAAATCTTTTAGGAATTGATGAACACGAATTAGCAACTTTTCAAAGAATATACATAAAAGATAAAGGTGGTTTAAATCCACCTGTCCTCGATCATGTACCAGAAGAAGAACCAAAACAATCAGTTGCTTTCAGAAGCATAGAATCTTTTTGGTATAATGTTTGTTTTCAGTTATGTTCTGCTTATGATGCATTACTTAGATCAGATTCTCCAAGTAGAGTTAGAAAAGCAGTTAGATACTTACAAGAATATGGAAAACTTGTTGATAAAATTGGAACTTTAGAATTAAGACTTGGGCAACAAGCAGAATTAAACATAATTCCTAATCTAGGTTTATCTACTGGTTCAGATAAATTAGCACGTATAAGAACTTATGTTCGTTTATTAGAGCATTGTGCAGACAATAGACATAGTATGAGATCAATACAAGATAGTCTTCTTATGCCACTTGCATTAGGTTATGTAGTTCGTTATTTAGATAATTCTCAATGGGTTTGTCAAGTTTTGAATGCCAGAGATGGAGCACCTTGTGCAGTAACTGGAAAAGATATGGCTACACCATCAAAGATTCATGGTAGTGCAGGCGATTTAGATCACTCTATACAATCTTATTCATATTATGCAAGTGAAGTAAAACTTTTAAGAACTTCGATGCCAGCAATAATTCAAGAAATGCAAACAAGAGATCAAAGAACAGCAATAACTCTTACAGATTTTGGAGTAGGTATGCCAAAATTTGAAGAAGTTCTAAATGGTTTTCATGGTACAGATTATTCTTTTGATTTTTTTCATTTAGTTGATAGTGATACAGCAAGATTGAGTGAAGCAGCAACTGCTTTAAACACATGGCTAACTGAAAAAGATCTTTCTACAGAATTTGATTTTTATGCAAAGGCTTTTGAAGATCTTCAACAAACAGCCCATATGATTGCTCCAGAAAATCTTGGCTTAACATCTTGCACAGGCGGAACAATTGGTAATCATGAACCTCTTCCTTTTTTTTCACATTTAAGACAAACAGGTTCACAGTTTTATCTTTTGGGTGTTTATTGTCTTAATGAACATAATGAAGAAGACATTGTAGCTCAATATTCCACACCAGAAACAAGAGAATTTGTTAAACAAAACACCATGTTAAACACACTTATACAAACAGATACTTTAGAAGATGAAACTAGATGTTCATATCACACAGAATTGAGACACGAAGATTGGAGTGAAGATTACGGCGAAGGTTTTGATGATGTTGGTGTTCTTGTTGCTTTTTACAAGGCAAAAGAATACCTTGATGATGGTTTTAGAGAATATAAACCTGATGATGTTTTATATGTTTGTAGGTCTTACAAATTCACAGAACAACAAGTTAGATTATTAGCAGAACAAAATAACTACGATGTTTTAAACAATGGCCAACTTTACAAAAACGAAACTAACGACGGTGTATCTCTATTCCTTCTAGAAAACACTAAACCAATTGAAGTACCAAGAGACTCTCTAGATTAAATACTTCAACAATGGCTCAGAATAACACAACATTGTTTCATAATTAACTACAACACTAGAAAACTTAAAAGACATTCTTTTCAAGAATTCATGTAAATCATTTGCACTCTTGAACATTGCTTCAAATTCCAAACTATGTTGACCCATTGGTTTTGTAACATAAGTAACTTCTGGTTCTAATCTAAAATAAGTTATTAACTTATTCAGATTCTCTTTTGTCAAGTTTTGCAAATTAAGAAATACTTTGTAATGATCATAACCTAACAATCTATTATTAATTTTAATTCTAAAAGCTAAGATTACTTTATCTTTAACTAATTTATTAATCCTTTGTTTAATTAATTTTGGTGTACTTCTTAATTTTACTGCAATATCTAATAAAGAAAGTCTAGCATTATCTGATAAAATATCTAATATTTTCTCATCCATTTTATCCATTTCAATATTTTTATTTCTCTCACCTAAAATTTCAAACTTTGTATCTTTATCATTATATAAATAATTGTTTTTAAAGTGATAAATCTTAAATGCAATGCTCATATAGGGGTCTTGCAAATATTTTCCAAATTTTATATTAATTTCATCATAAACATTTTCTATGTCTTCTAAACTCTTTGCAAGAAAAACAAGAGTAATATCCCATCTTCCATTGTTTAATGAAACCCAATTTATAGAATCTGAGGCCTTACAATAATTTAAAAGATTCCTTTCTATTTCTGGGCTTATATTCCTATACTTAAACAACATTCTACAATACAAATACCCTAATTTAGAAGTATCAATAGCTGTGTAATATCCTTCAATGATTCCTTTTTTCTCTAATTGTTTTATTCGATAGCTAACAACTTCCCTAGACAGTCGTACTTTTTTAGCAATTGTTGATAATTGTTGACGAGCATCCATATCTAACTCAGATAGAATTTTCCTGTCTTTTACATCAAGCTTAATCATATTATTTACGAAAACAGTTATTCTATTTAAATTTTACCTCTTTATGTAAAAAATTCAAAAAGATATTTTATATCTATGTTCTAATATAATATTTATTAAGGTGACAAAGATGAAATCAAAACCTAAAAACAGAGACAAAGATGATCGCAAAGATTACAGCTTAAATATCTTCATTTTAGAGAAGGCTGAATATACTTAAAGCAATTAATTGCTTTTGTATATACAAAAGTACAAATCTTATTTGTACTTTTAGTATGAATATACAACTATTAATCTATTTCAAACTAAAGATTGTAATCTTATACAAACTTTATCTAAGAAAATTAATATAGCGAGTTAAACACCAAAATAGCAAGAGGGGAGTGACAAAATGGACGAACAACAAGTAAATGAAATAATAAGCAGAGCAAAGGCTGATAATGTAAAATACATAACTTTACAATTTACAGATATTTATGGTTTATCAAAGAGTTTAACAATCGGAATAAATCATTTAAAGAATTCTTTAATGTCAGGAACATGGTTTGATGGATCATCCATCTCAGGTTTTGCAAGAATACATGAGAGTGACATGTTCTTAAAACCAGATCCAAATACTTATGCAATTATTCCATGGTTAAAATCAAATAATGGAAATACGGCAAGATTTATTTGTGATGTTCACAAACCAGATGGTGAACCTTTTGAAGGTGATCCAAGATTTATTCTAAGAAAAGCCATGGCAGAAGCAGAAGCAACTGGTTATGAATTCAAAACAGGACCAGAATTAGAATTTTTCATGTTCAAAAAAGACAATGGCAAAATAAGTCCTTTACCTCATGACAAAGGGGGCTATTTTGATCTTTCAATGGATGAAGCTTATGAAGTTAGAAGAGATATGGTAGAAGCATTAGAAGAATTTGGTATTAATGTAGAAGCATCCCATCATGAAGTTGCAGAAGGCTCCCATGAAATTGATTTTAAATATGGTAATGCATTAACTACAGCAGATAATGCAACAACATTTAAATTTACAGTAAAAGCAATTGCCCAAAAACACAATCTTCATGTAACTTTTATGCCAAAACCAATTTCAAAAATAAATGGATCTGGAATGCATGTCCATCAAAGTTTATTTGATATTAACACTGGCAAAAATATTTTCTATGATGAAACAGATCCATACAATCTTTCACAAACAGCAAGATATTTTATTGGTGGGCAATTATTACATTCAATGGAAATGTCAGCAATTTTATCACCTTTAGTAAATTCTTACAAAAGATTAGTTCCAGGATATGAAGCAGCCACATATATTTGTTGGGCACATACAAATAGATCTGCTTTAATTAGAATTCCAAGAATCTTTAAGGGAAAAGAACAAGCAGCAAGAGTAGAATACAGGGCTCCAGATCCTTGTAGTAATACTTATTTAGCTTTTGCAGTCTTACTAAAAGCTGGCTTAGATGGTATAAAAAATAAAATAGAACCACCAGAAGCAGTTGAAGAAGATGTTTATCATTTTGATGGCAAAAAACTTCTAGAAAGAGGTATTTCAGTACTTCCACATTCTTTATGGCGAGCAGTAAAAG